>OBCL01000001.1_pt1 | contig 158626 bp, 143 predicted proteins | sample 1495931 | NCBI WGS metagenome assembly OBCL01 (sample SAMN03418275, study PRJEB22391) | human gut metagenome | biome: human-gut; feature: organic feature; material: feces | host: Homo sapiens | place: Tanzania | collected 2013-01
TTTTGTCCCTTCTTTCCTCGCTAAAGCTTTTCCTTTCCCACCTGCATAGCAGGTGGTTGCCTTTGTTGCAAACAAAGCAACAAGCCAGAATTGCTTGATGCAATTCCGGCTTTCAAAACCACTTATCATTATTTCATCTGTTGCAAAATCTTTTTTTCAAGGAGATGTTGCATAAGTGATTTGAGTATTAGGAGATGTCTGCAAACCCGCATAAACACTGGGCTTTTCGGTACATCTAAACCAAGGGGAACTACTCCCACTCGATTCAAGGTTTTGCAACCGTAACATTTTAGCACAGGTAATATTGTTCACATTGTCCTGACTATCAGTATTATCTAATACCTATTGCCTATAAAATTTTCTGTTGCCATATTGTTGCCACAATAATACAATTTATAAAGATTAAAAAAGCATCAAATGTGATACTTATTTTTTCTCAATTCAAATGCTCGTTCACCGCCTTCCAGGATATCACAAATATGTTGTTGTATTCCTTGAGAATTTAGTATTCCTAGATCCATGCTTCCATCTGCATTATATACAGGTTGATCATTTTCAATTGAACCAGTTCTATATTCAAATCTATATTTCTTATTTGGAACATTGTTGCCTTGTTGATTTGCAACAATAACCTCTTCAGCATCTGCCCCTAAAACAACATTAGCATTATGCGTGGCAATAATAATTTGCCTATCTTTTTTCTTTTTCTTAATAAACGGTATTAGATCTTCAAAAATTGATCTATTGTCTAAATCATCTTCAGGCTGATCAATCAAAATAGGGCATTGGCTTTGCGTCAAATCTATCAATAATTTTAGAAGTACTAAAGCTTTCTTTCCAGGAGACATAACATCAATACTATCATTGTCCATCTTAATGCTATACTTAATGCCATACCAATTATCAAAAATTTCTCGCAATGCAGTTTCGGCATTATATCCACCTTTTAACGGTAATTCTCCGTTCAGGATGCTTTCAACAATTTTTCTTAACCATGATAATTCGGTATATTTTTCTTCCGTAAAATCACTAGGACTAACAATGGTATCATATGATTTTGTTCTATTGTTAAAAATACTACTAAGTTTTCCAATAAATAGATCTCTTTTAAATGGAACTAGAACCTCAAATACTAAATCATTACTAGTAATATCGAAATTATTATTAACCACATCTGCATAATCTTTTTGAATTTTTTTAAAATTATATATTGATGCACACAATTCTGTAATTAATGAATTTTCTTTTTTCTTTTCTTCAGCTTCCCTTTTATTAAGTGCATTAAATTTTTCAAGCTTTTCTTTTTCTTGTTGGATTTTTTCGGTTAAATCTTTTACTGCTTTATTTTCATTAACTTTGTCCTTTAATAATGATTCACAGTTTTGATATTCCTTTAGGTCACTTCTTAATTCACAGATAACATTGTTAAGTTTATCAATAATAACCATTTTTTCATTATTCCAAAATAAATTAGCTGTTTCAACAGTATCATCAATGGATTTTTTTAATAATTCAAGTGTATAATCACTAAAGCTTTCATCAAGACTAGTTTTAACAACAACAGAATTTATTTTTTTAATATTTTCAATTTCGCTTTCAAAATCACTTATTTTTCTTTTAATATCTTTAATTTTTCCTACGGCGTCTTCATATGACTTTAATTTTTCTTCAGAAAGATTTAAATCTTTTGACAATTCTTCCTTTTGGGCGTTTAGGCTCGCTATTTCATTTTCTATGCCCTTTTGGTTTCCTAATTCTTTTTTAGAATTCAACGTTGATATTATTTCGTTGTGATTTGAAATCAATTCAATTATGGATTGTTGAACTTCCTTTTTATAACTCTTGATGTAATCAAACATTTTCATATTTTCTGTTTTGATTTTTTCATCAATTAATACTACATCTTCAATAATTGAATCAATTTCCGTTTTGGATTCTTTTTCATCACTCAATCTGTTTAAATATGTTTGTGGAATATATATAATTTTTCTTTCATCATCATTTTTTCCATCAGCCCAAAATACTGCTATTTCATCAACATCTTTAGTAGAAGTTTTTGATATATTTTCTTTTTGCTCAACTTGCTCTTTGTCAATAGCCCTAGCTAAATTATGAAGTAAAATCGATTTGCCTGTTGACTTTCCACCAATGACACACGTTAAATTTTTGCTGAATTTTATTGGTTCTGTTTGAAAACTATCGTCTTTAAAAACAACACTATCAATTGTATAATAGTTAGGCTTGTAATCTGGTATAGAGTCAGAAATTCTTACTCTTTCTTCAGGTTCATATATTATTTGTTTCAATCCATTAAATGTAACATCAGCCTTAATCCATAATTTATTTGTTGGATTATAATTTCTTGCATCATGATTATCCGAACAAATAATCATAGGTTTAACACCTATATCAGGAAAAACATGCTTTCTATAATCGTCTAAATCTTTTAATTGTCCCATTTCAAAAATGGATACTGTTGAAGCATATTCTTCTTTTACCGCTTGGTTATGAGGTAAAGAGTTAGAGATTCTATCATCAACACCATTTGACTTTCTGCCAGCATGAATAGAAATTAATGCATCATGAGCTTCAGCAAATTTTATAATTTTACTATAATCCCAATAAATTTTCTCATTATCATCATGATTTTGTGCAGAACGTTTAAACACATTAAAGTCTTCTACAAGTTCATCAATATTAATTTTATCTGAAAAAATTAATATCACATGAACATTGGTATCTCCTTTATCTGTACGTAATTCTACACCTGGAAAAAACACAATTTCTGGAGACAAAGATCGCAAATTTTTTATTCTTTCTTTATCTATAACAAAATGATCAGTAATTGCTACAGCAGCTATATTGTTTTCTTTCAATTTTTCAATCAGTAATGTGTCATTATCTTCGCCCTTATAATCATATGAACTTGCAGTATGTAAATGCAAATCCCATCTACGCCATTCTGAGCCTCTTTCAAAGTCCATAATTTCTCCTTAATTTACACTAAATATAATCCAATAATTTTTAATTTAACGCTGATAAAACTTTTTTCGAAACATACCAAATCATCACAGGAGCAATAGCATTGCCAAGTGCTTTATACTGTGCTGTTTCGCTTTCAATAAGTTTAAATTCTTCTGGAAACGATTGAATACGAGCAACTTCTCTAGGAGTAAATCTTCTATATCTTTCTCCAATTTTCAACACCGGATCAGTACTATTCAACGAAACCTTTGCTAAATGTGCGCCTACTGTATTACAAGGAAAATCCACATCCTGTGCACGACCTTTATTCATCTTTTCTCTTCTACGCATCATCCCTGCTACAGCCTTGTCACTAAAAAAATATTTTTCATCCACATCTGTTTCTAAAACCGTTTTTAATGGAACAAATTCGTCATTCAAATATACAGGCTCTGGAAAGGAAAAATCTTTAACATTTAAATCACTTCTAAAGCCAACAATAATAACACGCTCTCTTTTTTGAGGAACACCATAATTAACTGCATTAATCAGTTTATAAAATACTGTATAACCACAATTTTCAAATTCTTTAATAATTAGTGGAAAAGCATTTCTATTATTTGCTGAAAGAATTCCTTTAACATTTTCGGCGATAAAACATTTTGGCTTCTTTTCTTTAAGTATTCTGCACATTTCAAAGAAAAGTTTACCTCGATCATCTTTGACGCCCAATCTTTTTGGGTTTTGTGCAACTATTGAAAATGATTGACATGGGAATCCACCAGTAAGAATATCAAAATCTGGCAATTCATTTGACCTGATTTCACGTATATCTCTATTGTCAGGTTTTAACCCAAAATTCTTTTCAAAAATAGTGCATGCAGAATCTTCAATATCATTTGCATATACGATATTCACATCGTTTTTACTATAGTGTTTATCTAAAAAGTCAAATCCGCCAAGTAATCCTACATCAGTTCCTCCGCAACCACAAAACAATGATGCAACTTTCAATTTTTCCATTCCAACAACTCCTCAAATACGCCAGCAGTATTTATATCAAACGATATCTCCGCACCGTCTCTCGGGACCATATCAATTAAATCTCTTTTATATAAAGAAACAGGGTCCTGCATAATAAATAATTTCTTTTCCGATTTACTGATTCCTAATCTATATACAAAATATCTATCTTTCATAGTCGCTGCGGTATTCCATTCATTCGGTGTTAAATGAACTTTATTAAAATGCAATGGTTTCATACTAATAGTGGTTTTTACTTCAATATATCTTTTTCTTGCATCAAGTTCAACAGATTGAATATCATATCCTACAGCAAATTTGGTTGGAATTCTTTGTATCAAGTGGATTAAATCTGGTCTTCCTCCAATTTTCACTCTTTGACATTCGTGTCCATGAACCAATCCTTCGCCCATATCACCAATATCTTTTGTTGAAATACCGTTTTCTTTATCCAACCGCTTTTCAAATAAAGCTTCGCTTTGCAATTTCAAATGTTCATATTCGTCAGCATCTCCAGAAATAAATGCCAATATGTCTGTCGAAAAATCTGTATCATCAAAATCTCTATTTACATAATCTTCCCAACCTTCACTACAATTATTAATTTCTTCTAAACTTCCGGCACGCTTATTTATCATGCTATCATATTCTGAAAACCATTCTGTAGAGTTTATAAATTTTAAAATTGCTTCATTTTCTAATGAGTTTATATAATACATTTTACCATCATAGGTATTCAGAAGATTGGCTATTTCCATATAATCAAGTATATCTCCGGCATAACGTATTACATCACCTTTTGTATCATATTCAACATCGTTTATACGATTAAACTGTATTCTATCCCATGTTTTTTCAACTGATTCATTATCTCTAACACACCTTAAATCATTAAAAATACAATGGCATGCTTCAGCTTTCGTTATGCCAACATGCTTGCCAGTTTTTTCTTCGCCTGCTTTAAGTACTTTTAATATTGTCTGTGCAGGTTTAAAGTGAACTCCATATTTGATCAATTTTAAATTTTCATGAGCTTTTATATGTGCACCAGGATACTGAAATGTGTATAAAAATTTTTTAAACGCCTCTACTAAATCGCCACTATTAAATAGCTCAACGGAGCGTCTTCCAGCTTTGGAGAGCCCATTTTTTGTCTCAATAAAAGTAAAAAGTGATGATATCTCTGTTCTCCAATTGTTTATAGTTTTAATTTTCTTTGTTGAATTTCCAGGGTACAAATATATTGCGGCATTTAATCTTTCGGCAAATTCCTTTTTAGGCAATTCAGGAATTTTGGATATTTCACCAGCCATATATATTAAAACGTTTTCAATATCATTTTTAAATCTAGGTCTAACATGATGCAACCTAATATAATATTCATCTGGGACACGATACATTTGACTTCTCCTATTCTATAACTAACTTTAACTGTTCGGCAATTGCTTGAGCCATAAGTGGTGGCACTGCATTTCCAACTTGTCTAAATTGTTGTGTTTTGTTGCCCCAAAAAACAAAATCATCTGGAAAAGACTGCAACCTCGCACATTCTCGAACTGTTGGAACGCGGTTATATTTGTAATGAAAATGATGCCTATGACCAGTATCTATTGTTGGAGCTGGTTTTTGACTATTAAATCTTGTCCACGCAACATGGAAGTTCCGACTGAGGCGATATTCTTCTGGTAAATTTTTATAATTTCCACCATCAGGTACTAGTGAAATTATATGTTTAACCTTTTCTGAATGATTTGCCGCTATATGATTCAAAACCTCAAAAGAATTAAAACGCATAAGTTTTTGGTAGTTATTTTGTGGTTGTTTCACATAATCCATATGTTCTTCACCAATTGTATCCACTAATGATGGCAAATCTGAAAGAGCCATTTCACAGGTAACATAATTTTTGTTTTCTTTAGGATAAACAAAATCGTTTTTTCCTTTAACACCAACAAAAATAACTCTTTTTCTCATTTGTGGCACTCCATAATCTGCTGAGCAAACAATCTTATATTTTATGTCATATCCCATTTGAGAAAATTTTGTAATTATATTTTCTTTAATTTGTCCTCCGAATAATGATATTAGTCCAGGAACATTCTCAATAACGAATGCTTTAGGCCTAATTTCATTAACCAATCGTATGTATGATAAGTAGAGTTTGTTTCGAGGGTCATCAAATTGTCTTGGCCCTGAAAGAGACATTCCTTGACATGGAGGACCACCTATAATAACATCAATTTTTTTATTACCGATAACTTTTTTTATTTCTTTGTATCCTATTTGAGTAATATCTCCACAGATACTTTTAGAATTATGATGGTTATATTCAAATGTTTTCAATGCCATTTTATCATTATCAATTCCAAGTAAAATGTTGTAACCAGCCTTTTCAAAACCATAAGATAAGCCACCACATCCGCAAAATAAATCGATTACATTCATATATTTTCTCCCATATTAATTGAACTTTTTCTTCTTTTGTCAGATGGCTTTTTTGCTTCTTTAGGTATTGCCCAGGCATCCCCTAATTTAAAAACCCCTTCAATTCTTCCCTGATTACATAATATTTGAACTCGTCTTTGTGATATATTCCATTTATCAGCTGCCTCACTTGCGGTTATATACTTCATAATAATACCTCGTTCCAATTATCCATGTATATTATATTCGACGGGGCGAACAATTGCAATAAAATAATCAAAAATTGTGACAAAAATTTCTTCCTAAATATCTACCTAATTTAATGATAACACAAACGCAAAAAATATTAAAGACGATTCTTGTTAAGTAAAAGAGCAGGATTGCTCCTGCCCTTTCTAGTTAGTGAATATATACTATTTTCTTGTACACTATCTCTCTAGCCCGATTGGAAATATTATTCATGACCTGAACCCAGGCAAGCATATCTGTTGCTTTGAGTTTTTCTGTAACTCCTTCTTGTTTTGCTAATTGCTTTACAAGGGTATCATACATTTCTGTTGCTCTTACATCAACATCATGCAAGTATGAATTGAGTTTACATTGAGTAAGCAGGGTTGTATAAAACGCCGTTTTATATTGTTTAATATACTCCTTATGTTTTCTGCCCCAATAGCCGATTTTATAATTAGTATCAGTTGATACGAGATTTGGAATATATACATCACCTACAAGTATGTAGCTAATGCCCGTGTTTTCGTCGATAATATACTTTTTTATAAAATTCTCCTTATCTGCATAGGTCATTGTGCCTATGTCTTGTTTTTTGCTTCGTAATAAAGCGTTTTTGTTACATTGCTTTTTCAGCTTTCATATTGTGTTTGATTTCATCGTTGTCCTCCAAAATGTTTGTCGCAACTTTAACTTCTTTTAGTAGCAAAGTCAAAGTTTTTGTGAAATCATCTCGCTTTGATTTTAGCTCTGCCATAACACTCGGTTGTTTGCAAAAATGAAGAACATAAAGCAATCAAAGATATAGAAGAATCATGAAACAAAAAGAGCTATCGGACTTGATGTCTGATAGCTCTTAATCTTTTGTGAATATTTTATTGTTGCCAAAATGTTGCCATTTGGGGTTGCAAAACTCCTAAACGCCTTGTAAATAAAGCATTTATCGAGATTGCGGAGTTAATCCCACTCTGCAACAAAGATGTGGTTCTAAACTTTTTTGTTTAGAAGTTTTATCTTCTTTTGCTCTTGATTATTTGATGTATCCATATTATCCAGCGTTGCCGATATACTGTTATCATTTTGTTATCAACATAGATAACATCCATAATATTTCATAACCTGTTATTATAATCATTATATCAAAATGTGCTTGTTAGTGCAACCATAAATATAATAGACCTTATCCTTTCGGTGGAAACGGATCATTTCCAAAAGAATTCTTTTCCCTTATTCTGCCGTTTTTGCCATGGACAACAACTTCAGAATGCTTATTTGTAGCAATAGCTTTGGCAATTTGATATGCTTCAGCTTGAGTGGAAGTTCTTGCAGTTGCGCGAGAATTACCAGCACCCTTAACTTGCCAGCCTCCATTCTTGTGCGGTGTAACATGTTGATTTGAATTTTTGTTCATAATTTCACCTCCTTAGTGGGCGAAACCACCAACACCCATAAAACATTTAATAAATTCGTGAATTACTTATTTTTAACGGAACAAGGAATACGAAAAGCTCTCAATCCGTAATCTTTCGCATAAATGCGAGTGCCATCTTTAAGAGTTATGTACGCAGTAAAAAAATAACCTGCAGATGACTTTTTAGGAGATTTATCTAAAAAATCCGTGGAACTTCACCCCTTTCAAATCAGATTTTTTCGAAATTTATTCGGAAATCGCTTGAAAAAAGCATCCACGGATTGTATACTATAACTTGCGACGGAGATAGTATAGGTGGTTTATCCGTTTATGCTTATCTCAAATGAGTCTTGCTTTGCGCAAGGCTCATTTTTTATGTAATAAGGAAACAATTGTTCCTTAAAACAACTATATTTCTTTTGCTTCTTCAAAGTTAAACAACATTGCATTTTCTTCTTTAAGAAGCGAACCGTCAATTCTAAACGACTGCTTATCCAAATTCCAATTCATCATTTCGCTTAATGTGTTCATTAAGTCTTTACCGTTCCAACGAACTGAAATCAAGCCAGATTTCTTTTCTTTGTAAAAAGACACAGCCTTAGGGTTATCTTCCGTACACACTTGAACAGCAATCTGATGTGTCTCATCATTTATTAACAGTAATACATGACTTGGATAATTTAGCTTAACAACAACTGCCTTGTTAAATGTAACACCATTTCTCGTTACCGAAACATAAGGAAATCCTTCACTAAAATCGAATGTTTTAAATCCGTCTAGCAACGACATTATATCACTCCTTTCTTTCACGTTAAATTATACAATCGTTTCGTTCATATGTCAAGATAATTATTTAAAAATATCAGCAAAAAGTTTAGTTCCTCGTGTTTTAAAGTTTTGTATTTGTCTTTTTTGTGTGCAGCGCGCTTGTTTAAACAAGTCTGTAAAAAATGGGCAATAAAAAAGAGCCCTCTTGATGTAGAATAAACATCAAGAGGGATTTTTAATACCAAAAAGTTATCAACACATAAACAAATATGAAAAAGAAATATTAGAATTGAAAGCATAAGGATTGACTCGGAAAGAGATAGGAGCAAAACTTGGATTCACTAAAAAGCAAGTACACAATTTCATTACACGATATAAAAAAAGCAAAGAAAGATGAATGCTGGCGTTGTAATTAGAGCAAAAGGCAGACCTTGCAAAAGCGATAACGGAATTCCGCCATCAATACAAAGACTGGATAAGCTTTCACAAATGCGATATGTGATTGCAAACAAAGACAGATACATTGAACGATTAGAAATGGAAAATGAGTTAATGTGGGATTTTCTCTCGCTTACAGAAAGGAAGTGAAGCCGTCGATAAAGTATCAAGTAATCTTTAAGCATAAGGACGAATACAGCATAAATTCAATGTGTAATTTCTTTGGAGTATCAAGAAGCGGATATTATGCTTTCTTCCCATCCTAATAATTCGCCATAAAATCTTTGTAATTTTAACTCGTCATCACAATCAGCAATCACATTTCCAAGCTTAATTTCATTTCTCATTTTTAACTCCTTAATAAAAAAATTTATTTAAAATACCATCTTTGCTTTTTTATAATTATCAAACAACTAAATATTATAACACATACATATTATAATAATCTCTTTTATGTGTCGATTATAACATAGTGTGTTCAAGTATTGGGCTCTTCATCTTTGCATAATAAATAATGTGATGAATTGTTTCTTTAACCTGTTCTGTTCCAATTTCTTTTTCATCATTCCCGCAGTCAATGCCTAAAACACGTTTAATATTATATTCTAACCATTCCAATCTGCCGTTATTGCAGTAATATAATGTTTCCCAATCTACAGGCATTTCCCCAGCGGCATTTTTATATCCTTGCAAAAAAGCTTGAAATAATTGAAAATCAATTTTGCAATCTTCATATCCCGACCAACACAACGCCAATTCAAATAGTTCCATAAACGGATTGTTATAAGATAAACACTCTAAATCAATAATACGATAATCGTTTCCATTCCAGAGAACATTTTTGCAGTCCATATCGTTATGACAGATTGACACAATAGGGGGAAGTTTCTTTCGTGCCTGATTACCTTTATTTTGACTGTCTTGAATTACAGGCAAAGCATCTTTCAGCATTGCGTATAACTTCGTGTCGGTGTGTTTCATTTCTGCAAGGTAGAAATTCCAATCAATAGACATTTCATAAAAAGCTTCATTTTCATACTTTTTGTCTACACTATGGATTTCGGCAAGTACCTTTCCCATTTCTTTGCAGTGAGTTGCTGTTATCTCGTTGCTTTTTAAGGCTTTTCCGGGAAAATAGTCAAACAGATAGAAATATTCACCATCTATCTCCTGCGTTTTTCTTCCATAAAAAGACAATGCAGGAAGAATCGGAATGCCTTTTTGCTCCAATAAAAGTTCTATCCGTTCAGCTTTTGCATAATTATCCATAGCATTTTCTCTTTGCATAACAAACGGATTTAGCAACTTCAGAGCGAAAGTCCCTTGCTGTGTGTTAATCTTATACATCTTGTGCATAAAGCCGCCGCTCAAGCACACCGGTTCACTGATTATCTTCAAATCATATTTTTCTGCTATCTTTGTGAATATTGACACTTTGCTCCCTCCAAATGCAGATTTGTCGCTCTTAATATGTTCAATTATACCACTTCTTTGTAAACTTTTCCACCGCTTCGATTATACTCGCAACTTAGTAACTTCTTGAATACTTGACGAAAAAAGAAAGCGAAGAATAGTAAAAGAGCTATCGGACTTGATGTCTGATAGCTCTTAATCTTTTGTGAATATTATATTGTTGCCAAAATGTTGCCATTTGAGGTGGCAAAACTCCAGAATGCCTTGTAAATAGGGCGTTTATCGAGTCAGCGGAGTTACTCCCACTCAACTGTTCCGGGTGGTTTAGAAGTTATATCATACACCACTCGATTGATATGAGCGCACTCGTTTGTGATGCGGTTGCTGACTTTGGCGAGAATATCATACGGAATTCTTGCCCAGTCGGCAGTCATAAAGTCATCGGTTGTAACGGCTCTGATGACAACCACATTGTCGTATGTTCTGTGGTCGCCCATAACGCCTACGGAGTTGACGCCCGGAAGAACGCAGAAGAACTGCGCAAGGTTGCTCTCGTAACCGTTTTTGCTCATTTCGTCACGGAGTACCCAATCGGCATCCTGCAAAATTCTTACTTTTTCGGCTGTAACTTCGCCGATAATTCTGACGCCGAGACCCGGACCCGGGAACGGCTGACGCCATACAAGCTCGTGAGGAATTCCGAGTTTTTCGCCTACTGCTCTTACTTCGTCCTTGAAAAGGTCGCCGAGCGGTTCGATTGTGTCAATAAACGAAATAACCTTTGGCTTTTCAACCATATTATGATGAGTTTTGATAACGGCAGTCTGTGCCTTGCCGTCACTTTTGCCCTTGCCGGACTCAATTCTGTCAGGATAAATTGTACCCTGCGCAAAGAATCCCTCTGCGGCTCTTGCTCTGACTTCGTCCCAGAATACCTTGTAAAATTCCGTGCCGATAATCTTTCGCTTTTGCTCAGGATCTGTAACGCCCTTTAAACATTCCATAAAATGCTCGCCGCAATTTACACGAACAAAATTCATATCAAAAAGTTCGGTGAAAGTTTTTTCTACAAAGTCGCCCTCGTCCTTACGCATAAGACCTTGGTCAACAAAAACGCAGGTGAGTTGCTTGCCAACTGCACGGGAAAGCAAGCCTGCTGCAACGGAACTGTCTACACCGCCCGACAAGCCCAAAATTACATGCTTGTCGCCGATTTTTTCACGAAGTTCTTTAACAGTATTGTCGATAAAATTATCCATAACCCAGTCGCCTGAGCACTTGCAAACTTCGTAAAGGAAGTTGTAAAGCACCTGCTTGCCGTACTCGGAATGAGTAACCTCAGGGTGAAACTGAACAGCGTAAATATTCTTTGCCTTGTTCTCCATAGCGGCACACGGACAGTCGTCGGTGTAGCCGATAATTTCAAATCCCTGCGGCGGAGTTGCAATATAGTCTGTGTGGCTCATCCAAACTACCGACTTTTCAGGCACGCCCTTGAAAAGCACGGAATCCCTGGCATTGAGTTCAATCTTGCCGTATTCGGACACAGGTGCGGTTTTAACCTCGCCGTCGCCCATCCAAGCGATAAGCTGACAGCCGTAGCAAATGCCGAGAATCGGCACGCCGAGTTCCAAAATATCCTTTGTATAATGCGGTGACGTCATATCAAAAACCGAATTAGGTCCGCCTGTAAAAATAATGCCCTTGTAACCGTTTGCTTTGATGGTTTCAAGCGGGGTGGTATAAGGCAAAATTTCGGCATAAACATGATGGTCACGCACACGACGGGCAATAAGCTGATTGTACTGACCGCCGAAGTCCAAAACTAAAATCTTTTCCATATCTTTCTCGCAATCTAAAAATTTTAAATACACAATTATTATATAGTATATCCCGAATTAATGCAAGGGGATAATACCCCAAAACAAAAAAGAACTTTGCATTGCTGCAAAATTCTTACTTTTCCAAATTATCAAGTGCATATTGACAGCACTGTATAACAAGCTGATTGAGTGACACGCTCTGCTCCTGTGCAACACTTTGGAGTTGTTCTACCAAATCATTGGGCATACGAAATGTTTTGTTAGTAAATTCCTCTTTTTTTACTTTAAACATGCTATCACCTCACAATAAATATTATATATTCTTTTGTAGGTGCTTTATACACTTTGTTTTTGCACTTATTTTTATGCTTGTAATTTGCATTTGTCTGTGATACTATTATCTTAACAAGTATCATTAAAAGGAGAAAAGAATATGAAAAAATCAATATCTGTAATTTTATCTGTTATAATAATGATATGCTCGTTGAGCAGTGTTGCCTGTGCTTTTGCTCAAGACGAAAGACGGGTATATGAGGGCACGACAACCTGCTATAACATCGCAGAAAAGAAATCATATTATTCTTATAATTACGGGAATATTGAATACACAGATTACCGAACAGTTACATATTATTTTACTGCCGAGAGTGACGGTGTATACTTAATCAAGTTGCCTGCTTCATATGATAGTGGCGGTATGCCGGAAAATGACGGTTCAAATTACACATATCTAAAAAAAGGTGAAAACTATTCCTTCTCATATAATCAACCGGATTATTATGATATAATGTATTATGATGAAGGAATATGCAGAAATTCAACAGCCGAATACAAGGTAACCATAACCAAACTTGAAAGTCCATTTGAATATGCAGATGACAGCGGCAACAAATATACAATTAACCCACAGACTATGACTGCCGAAATAACAAGGCTTTATGCTTCAAAGAAATATACCGTTAAAGAATCCATTTTTTCCTGTGCAATTACAAGCATAGGTGAATATGCGTTTGAAAACAACACAAGTTTAACAGAACTCACCCTGCCTAAAACTGTAACTTATATAGGAAGTTACGCTTTTTCAAGCTGTACTCATTTACAAAAAGTTATGGGAGTTGCAAAAGATTGTAAATTCGGCAATCAAATTTTTCTCGGATGTCCAAATTCAGCGGCTGTATACGACTATGAACAAAATATTCTTGATTCAGAAAAAGTAAGCACAAAACCGATAATATCCAAACCGTCAGAAAAAGTAAACACAAAACCGACAATATCAAATCCATCAGAAAAAGAAGATGAAAATTCAGATAGAGAAGTAACAGTATCTAAGGCTACTTTAAAATCTGTAAAGGCTATCAAAAAAGGTCACAAAATCAAAGTAAGTTGGAACAAAGTTTCCAACGCAAGCGGTTATCAGGTTTGCTGGTACAAAGACAAAAAATGCAAAAAGACAGTTGTAAAGAAAAACATCAACAACGCTAACACAACAACATATTCGGGTAAAGGCTTTGAAAAAGGCAAAAAATATTATGTGCGTGTTCGTGCTTATAAAATTATAAACGGTTCAAAAATTTACGGCAAAAAGTCAAATATCAAAAGCGTAAAAGCAAAATAATAACAAAAGGTTCTCGAGGCAAATATCACTTCGAGAGCCTTTTTTGCACCTTGTCAACATCAAAAGTGCAAAAATTGCACTTTTATGTAAAGTCAGGGTGCAAAAATTATATGATAGGCGAACAAAGTTCGCCCCTACGGTGTTAAATAGATTAATATTATGCTTTTTTGAGGGCAAAAACGAGCCAGCCGTTATTTTCAAGGCGTTCCATAACCTCAAAGCCGTTTTGCGCAAAGGAATAAAGCACTTCATCCTCTCGGCTTTCGATAATTCCGCCTGTGATGTAAACGCCGTCATCTGTGAGGAATTCGCCAACCTGCGTGTTGAACTGCATAACAATGTCGGCAACGATATTTGCAACAACAACATTGAACTTGCCGCTCACCTTGTCGGACAAATCGCCCTGAACTGCGGTGAATCTGTCCTCGCCGAAACCGTTTTGGAGTGCGTTCTCCTTGGCAGTTTTAACAGCGAGTTCGTCAATATCAACGCCGAATGCCGACTTTGCACCGAGGAGAAGCGTTGCGATTGAAAGAATACCCGAACCGCAACCGATGTCAAGCACGGTGCTGTTTTCGTCAACATATTTTTCGAGCGTTTCAAGGCAAAGCTGTGTTGTTGGGTGAGAGCCTGAACCGAACGCAAGACCCGGTTCAATATCAAGCACCTTGCGGTCGCCCGCATCATAATTTTCTTCCCAAACAGGGCGGATAAGTAACTTCTTACCTATCGGCATAGGATGAAAATACTGCTTCCAATTATTCTGCCAATCCTCCACCTTGCAGTCGGAAATTGTAATTTCGTACTTAATTCCGAGTGCGTCAAGTCGCTCGCTGATAAACGAAGTTGACTCAAGAGGATTTTCATCAGGATTGATATAAATATGGATTATGCCCTTTGTTCTGTCCTTTTCAAGCAAGGATTCCTCAATCAAATCAATGTGGGCAATCTCCATTGTTTCCTCTTCAAGAGCGGAATAGTCCTCAATATAAATTCCGTATGGCACTACCATATTTGCAATGTCGCCTGCGGCCTCTATATCTTTTGTGTCAACAGTAACAGCAATTTCCGTCCAGCTGTCCTGCTCAACTGCATTAGTCATTCCCATAATTTTCTCCTTTAATCAGAAATTCACCTTGTGGCTTGGGTCGCCGAGATGGTGATTATACAATTTTCTGTTGTCGAGCGCCCACTGTCTGTCTGAAAAACCGCCTTTTTCAACGCCGTCAATAGCGTTGTTAATCTCATAAATCGTTGCGTCAAGTGAGTCGAGAGTTGACAAAATCTCCGCCTCAAGGAACATTGGACGAACAGCAGCACCGTATTCAGGCACGCCGTGGTGCGACAAAATCATATGTTCAAGCAAGGTTACTTTTTCGCCTGAAATGCCCAACTTTTTAGCGGTTTCTTCAACATACATTGCACCTTTTACAAGGTGTCCGATAAGTTCACCCTCGGTGCTGTAACCGCTTGCAAGTCCCGATTGTGCGGTTTCAAGCTCCCAAGTTTTTGCGACATCGTGAAGAATAGCGCCCGAAAGAAGCAAATCCTTGTTGATGTTTGGATAAATTTTGCAAATTTCCTCTGCCATACGCACGATGCTCATTGTGTGGTACATAAGACCGCCGACGATTGCGTGGTGAAGTCGAAGTGCGGCAGGATAGGTCACGAGTTTGTCCTTTTTGTCGTCAATAATTGCAAGCACGATTTCCTTCAAATCCTTGTCTGCAAAAGCCTCAATCCTTTTGTGGAGCATATCAAAAAGCTGTGCACCGCCGACTTCTGCGCTTGGCACAAGGTCGGCAAGGCTGTAATTATCATTTGAAGAAGCAGGTCGCATCTGTGAAATTCTGAACTGATCTCTGCCGTTGTATTGTTCAAGATTGCCACGAATTTTGACAATCATATCTGCTGAAAAAATGCCGTTTGGCTGATAATCCCACCATTTTCCGCTCATTTCTCCGTCTTTGTCGCAGATAATGACATCAAGATAAATTGAGCCTGATTTTGTCTTTTTTTCATCGCATTTTTTGAGGAGCACAAAGCCCTCAACCATGCCGTTTGGCAGTTCGTTAAAATTCATAATATATCTCACTTTCGTTTGGTTAATAACAAGAATATGTGTGATAGGCGAACACAGTTCGCCAAACATTAACAACTATATACTGATTATACATTATAATACATTATATATCAAGTTGATGGACAGAAAATTGTACCTATAATGTCAGACTGTCGATAAAGCTCCTGAAGCACGCCAATATAATCAACCGAATTATGCCTCCCATTGATGCAAGGGGAGGTGGCAACACGAAGTGTTGACGGTGGGGTTTAAAAAGCTGTAAGTATCGAACTTACAGCTTTTTTGGCGTTTTTCGTTTTTTGCGAACAAGCGGTACCATCGTACAGCAAAGTTCGCAAGAAAACTAAATTCAGAACCTTTCTCAACAGTCTATCTTATAATTCAATTGACTTTTAGTAAAAAATGGTGTATTATTATTGAGTATGATAATATATTAACGGAGGAAACAAATATGAGCACATGTTGGCTTCAAGGCAAGACTGTTGTCGTTACCGGCGCTTCAGGCGGTATGGGTGCAGGCATTGCCGCAACTCTTATTAAAAAACACGGCTGTACTGTTATCGGTGTGGCAAGAAACGAAAAGAAAATGCTTAAGTTCGTTGATGAGCTTGGCGAAACTTATGCAAAGCAGTTTTCTTATGAACTTTTTGATGTAAGTTCAAAAGAGAATTGGGAAAAATTTGCAGAGGAGCTTCAAGAAAAGGGCGTTAAGGTTGATGTTCTCATCAACAACGCAGGTATTCTTCCAAAGTTCAAGAGATTTGACAGATATTCTTATGAAGAAATCGATAGAGCAATGAACATCAACTTCTACTCTTGCGTATATTCAGTTAAGACTATGTTGCCTATGCTTCTTAAGTCAAGCACACCGGCTATCATAAACATTGACTCATCTGCTGCTCTTATGACACTTGCAGGCACATCAATGTATTCTGCATCAAAGGCTGCACTCAAGGGCTTCACAGAAGCACTTCGTGTTGAGTTCCAAGGCAAGATGTTTGTTGGTCTTGTTTGCCCGGGCTTCACAAAGACAGACATTTTCTCCGGTCAGGGCGATGCTGATATGAGCAACGGCGCAAAGGTTATGGATATGATTTCAACCGACTGCGACAAGATGGTTAAAATGATTATGTTCGGCATTGAGCACAAGACTCCTATGCAGGTTCACGGTTTTGATGCACACGCAATGAGCGTTTTCAACCGCCTTATGCCTGTTTACGGCTCAAAGCTCTTCAGCTCAATTATGAGAATGGCAAATGTTGACATTTTCAAGGAAGTATTTTCCGATTAATTAAATTTTGGCAATGACGCCAAGGCAGAATAAACCGTTTCTGTCTTGGCGTTTTATTTTTGAAAATTTTATATTGTGAGGTGTTTTTCTATGAGTGTAGAAACAAAAGATATTTCAAAGCAGAAATATCTGAACTTCAAGGAAATTGCAGGCTATTCGTTAGGTTTGTTTGGTTTTCAAGCGATTGTCGGGTTGCTGAACAGCTACCAAGCGGAATTTGACGGCTCAATTTTGGGCGCAAATGTTTCGGTTGTTGCGATTTTGATTTTGATTGCAAAAATCGTTTCTGCCGTTGCCGACCCTGTTGTGGGCAATTTGGTTGACCGCTCAAAGAGTAAGATGGGCAAGTTCAAAAGTATGATTGTTTATTCAATCGTTCCGCTTCTTGTGTTCACGGCTGTTGTTTTTGTTGATGTGCCCTTCAAGGGAAACAAGATTGCAACCTACATTTGGATATTTGGCACATATCTGATTTGGAGCATTGCAATGACGATGGGCGATGTTCCGTCACAGGGAATTGCTGCCGCATTGACACCGAATCCAACGGAGAGGACAAATGTTGTTTCGATTTCTAACACATTCAAGCAAATCGGCTTCAGCGCCTGCGTTGTTATTGTTCCGATTGTTTGCTTAATCATTCCGGGCGGTTCAAAAGTTTTTGTCAAATCGGGCGAAACCGACACACCGATGATTGCAAGCGAATATCTCGGCACGGCAATTCTCACGGCGATTTTGGGATGTGCATTGTTTGCACTTATTCCGTTGCTGAACAAAGAACGAGTTACTGTTGAATCGAACGAAAAAACGACCGCAAAAGATATGATTTTTGCTCTCAAAGACAACAAGCCTTTTATGCTTGTGATTGTGTCCTATTTCTTTGGATTCGGCAGACAAATGGCAATGGGAATTCAGGTTCAGGCTGCAACAGTTATCCTTGGAAGCCAAAATCTTGTTGCGGTTTTGGGAATTGTTACGGCGGTCGGTTCAATGATTAGTATGGCGATTTGTCCGTTGTTAATCAAGAAATTTAACGAGCGAAACGCATATATTTTGCTTTCAGTTTATGGTTTTGTTGCTTCGGTTTTCTCATTTGTAATCGGTTATTTATGGTTCAAGTCACCGAGTAATATGGTGCTTACGATTTTGTTTTATGCAAGTTTATTCCTTATTGGTTTGCAGTTTGGTGCAGTAACGCTTATGCCAATGATTATGACAGCGGACTGCGTGGACTACTACGAATACAAAACAGGCAAACGAATGGAGGGCACTTGCTACTCGATTTTGACATTGACAATTAAGGTTTGCCTTGCTCTCGGCACAGCTGTCGGACTTATATTTGTTCAGGCTTCGGGCTACTATGACGGGCTTGCAAGCGGAACATTTGAACTTGGCACAAAGAACATTATATTCTTTGCATACACTGCTCTACCGGGCATACTCGCACTGCTTTCTGTTATTCCAATGATTAAATATAATGTTGTCGGAGATTTGAAAAACGAAATCAGCGAAACTCTTGCAAAAAAGAGAGAAATTGAATAAAAAATAATACAGACGGTGAGGTTGAAAGACAACCCACCGTCTTTTATTGTGCGAAAAAATAGTTTTTAATTTGTAGTTAGAAATATAGCGTACTTTCAGACTCACCTTGCTTCAAGGGGAGGCTGTTTTGGTTGGATAGACAGAGTAAAACCCGGTACTCTTTAACAGAGTACCGGGCCACTTTGAGAACTATAATAATTTAATTTTAAATTACACTAAAAACTTACTTTACCTTTACTGTCTTCTTTACAGAAGCTGTCTTAGCGCCGTTTGGACCGTAAGCCTTAACCTTTACAGTGTACTTACCAGCCTTAGCAACCTTAACTGTGTTCTTTGTAACGTTCTTCTTAACCTGCTTCTTTACGAGCTTACCATTTGAATTGTAAACCCATACAGCAAGCTTAGCAACCTTACCAGCGTTACCCTTAACAACGATCTTCTTCTTTGAAGCCTTTGCTGTTGGAGCAAATCTTACCTTAGCAACAGTTGCAGTAGCGTCACACTGTGAGCACTTCTTTGTGCCTGTAGCGAAGATTGTAGCAGCCTTTGTTACAACCCACTTGTGAGCGCAAGTTACGTTTACTTTGTAACCAGCTGAAACAGCAGCATACCAAGCAGCTGTGTTTGCAGGAACAGTGAATGTTACCTTGTCAGCGTCAACACGAAGACCTGCGAAGTCTACGAATTCTGGGTTCTTAACTACAACAGACTTAAGCTGTGGAGCAGTAGCATTGTCAAGACCTGTAACAGTCTTTACATTTGCACCAAGAGTAATAGTCTGAAGACCACCAAATGCATTAGTGAAAGCTGTAACCTTAGCACCGTTAGCTGTGTCAGCTACTGTAGCAGCTGTAGCATAACCATAGTATGTAGCAGTTGTTGCACCTTCTTGTACAGTCTTTTCTACATAGTACTTGTTTGTCTTAGAATCATATTCTAATTTCTCACCAGCTGCAACTGTATAGTCAGAAGGAACTACAACCTTTTGCTTATCCTTAGCATCTGTATATGTTGTATCATACTTCATACCTGTCTTCTGTGAAACAGTGATCTTTGCTGAAGCCATGTTGTATGCATCTGCCTTCTTAACATATGTATACTCAACATCCTTGCTGTCTTTTTCATTCTTTGTTGTAACAAGGAGATCTTCGTTAAGAGTAGCCTTGAAGTAGTATGTCTTGCCAGCTGTAAGAGTACCAAGCACAATATCCTTACCATTTTTAACGTCTTTTACTTCCTTGTCTACTACGATGCCCTTCATTGAGTCATTGTAGTTTACATACTTGTAAGAAAGAACAGCCTTTGTTTCAGTTTTAGCTGTGCTGTTGATTGGGGTTCCAGCATCTGTTGCAGGAATAAATGCATCAGGTACTGTATCAACCTTATCAGTTGAAGCAACATTGTCGATTACAACTGAATCTTCAACAGCTGTTACTTTTGTTTTCCAATCTACATCTGTGAAAAGTTCGCCTTCCTTAGTAGAATAAACATAAGCCTTTTCTTTCTTTTCAGCTTCTGTCATACCCTTCTTGTCAGCCCACTTTGCATATTCTGCTCTGCTGTAGCCATGGTAAACAGGTGTTGATTCAACTTTCATTGTATAAACGCCTGTTCTTTCAGGTGTGAATGAATAGTAGCTGCTAAGTGTTGTTTCATCGATTTGAGCAGACTTATTGTTCTTCTCATCGTCTTTAGTCTTAAGGTCAGCAGTCTTTGCAGCCTTAGTTGTATCGATTGTTACATTTGCCTTAACAGTTGCTTGACCTTTAACAAGCGCTGCGTACTTAACTGGTGAATTCTGAAGAGCGTCAGCAGCGAAAGCTGATACTGTGCCAGCAAGTGAAGAAGCAGCCATAACAGCAGCAAGAGCAACTGATAATGTTTTCTTTGCAAGTTTCATTATAAAACTCCTCCTTGAATTTTGTTTTTGTTTTGTTTGTTTTGTTTCGCAGATTGTTCTCGTTCTGCAGTCTTTAGTGTGTTAATTCTTAAATTATTACCTCCCAAATCAGATTGCAATCCAAAGTTCTTGATTAGATCACACCATAAGTATAGTATAAGAGTACAAAAAAGTCAACAAAAATTTTCCTAAAAATCATTTTTTTGTAAAAAAAGATTTAAAGGACGGTATTTATATTGCTTTGTCTATGTACAAAATCCACATACCTTGGAATGACTTAACCAAGCCGATTACATTTATATGCCAAACCGACAAAGTCGGGTATAGCCGAAATAGAATAAATTGTTTGTAAAGCAAACAATTCCATAATGTTAGGCGAACACAGTTCGCCCCAACGGGTTTATATAATAGGTATATATTATATATTAATACTTTATTGGAGTAGAGTCAAGATATTTATTAACCATAAGTGCTACTTTGAACACGATTGCATCGTCAAACTCTCTCAAATCAAGGCCTGTGAGCTTCTTGATTTTTTCAAGACGGTAAACAAGGGTGTTTCTGTGAACAAAGAGCTTTCTTGAAGTTTCGGAAACATTGAGGTTATTGTCAAAGAACTTTTGAATGGTGAACAATGTTTCCTGGTCGAGCGACTCGATACTGCCCTTTTTGAACACTTCCTTGAGGAACATCTCGCAAAGTGTGGTAGGAAGCTGATAAATAAGACGAGCGATGCCCAAATTATCGTAGTTGATGATAGTTTTTTCATTATCGAAAACCTTGGAAACTTCAAGTGCAACCTGTGCTTCCTTGAAAGATTTTGCAAGGTCCTTGATGCCTGTTACGCAAGTGCCGATGCCAACAACAGCCTGGCAATAGAACTCGGTTGAGAGTGTGTCGCAAATAGACTGTGCAAGCTTTTCCAAATCCTTTGAATCAACATTTGGGCGAACTTCCTTTACAAGCGCAATGTCGGTTTCGCTGATGCTGATGACGAAGTCCTTTGTTTTGTCCGGGAAGAAATTTTGCACAACATCAAAGACGGAAACATCTGTGTGCTCCGCAACTCGGATGATGAACACAACCCTTGTGGCATCGTTGTTGAAGCGAAGCTCACGGGATTTGATGTAGATATCGCCCGGAAGAATATTGTCGAGAATTACATTTTTGATGAAGTTTGAACGGTCAAACTTTTCGTCATTATTCTTTTTGATTTGGTCGAGTGCAACCGCAATGATTGACACATAACGGCGTGCGGTTTCATCCGTGCCGTCAACAAAACAAGCATATTCAGGATGAACTTCATCACCGAAAGCCTTGTATGTGCAGGTGTCAACACAAACATGCGCACCGCTGAAAACGCCTGCTGCAACTACGCCCTTGCGTGACTCGCCGATAAGACCGAGTTCACTGCACGAAATGACAGAGCCGGTATCGTCAACAACACCGATGGTTCTGTCCGTTGCATCACGCATTTGATTAATTATAGTTTGGAATAATCTGTTAGGCATAAAAAATCCTCCAAAGTGCAATACATTCAAATACTGCACAAAAAAATATCAAACCTGTTGTATATATTATACAAGAGGTTTGACGAATTTGCAACCTTTTTACCAAATATTTTTATAAATTTTGTGCTATTTGACTAACAGTTTACATAATACACAATATATTGTGTTTTGAACGCACCAAAACCACTATTTACCGCAAATCAAATCAAGTTCTTCGGCGGTCAAATATCGACTTTCGCCTGCTTTGAGAGAGGAATCGAGCGACAAATTGCCCATTTTTACTCGGTCAAGAGCGGTGACGGTTATGCCGTGTTTTTTGAACATCCGCTTAACCTGATGGTACAGACCCTGCCGAAGCACGACTTTGCAAACGGTCAAATCGCCGTCAATCGGAGTGACCTCGGCTTCAAGCAATTTTTCGCCGTTGAGGGTCATTCCGCCCCTGAAATCCTCGACCAATTCTGCTGTAATCGGCTTGTCAAGGTGAGCAACATAGGTTTTGTCGATATGCTTTGACGGTGACAAAATCGAATGAGCGAACTCGCCGTCATCCGTGAGCAAAACAAAGCCGGTTGTGTCCTTGTCAAGTCTGCCGGCAGGAAAAAGTCCCCGCCTTTTCATATCATCGGGGAGCAAGTCAACCACGGTTTTTTCGCCCTTGCCGTCAGATGCGGAAATCACGCCCTGCGGTTTATTCATCATAATATAGACAAATTTTGAGTACGCAATTTGCTCACCGTCAACCGTGACAATGTCGCTGTCGGCGCACTTGGTATCCGCCGTTTTTGTGACTGTGCCGTTGACCGAAACCCTGCCTTTTTTGAGCAGTGCCTTGGCATCGGTGCGTGAAATATTAAGTTGTGTGGATAAAATTTTGTCAAGTCTTGTCATTAAGTGCTACCAAAAATCCGTCGTCCGCCGAAGTATCGCACAAATCTGCGCCGATAAGCTCGCCGTCAAGGACAATCAGATTGGCAATAACATTGTCGTTGTCGCCGTAATTTGTAATATGATATGTGTACATCACAGCAGTTTTGCCCTTGTAGGCGGTCAAATCGAGATTCTGCTGTTTTTGAATTTCGTTATATTTATTGTACACTTCGTTAAATTTTTGCGGAATGATTATCTCCTTGCTTTCCTCGCAAGAATCGGTTTTGTAGCCAAGAGAATTGATATAATTCACTCGTTCCTCGGCTGTTTTACACGAAACCGTCTGCAATTTTGAAGCAGGTTTTGCCGGATGATTGCCGACAAAGGTCACAAGAATTACAATTACTCCCGTCAGGAGAAGAATCAGACCGAACGCAGTTTTGGGTTTTAGTTTAAAAGTTAAAATTCGCATATTATCACCAAAGGATTATATGCGAATATTGAGAGTGTTATGATTATTCCGATTCAACAAGTTTTGTGAGGACTCGTTTTGCAACAGGTCCTGCTGTTTGTGAGCCTGAATTTCCGTTTTCGATAGCCACAACAAAGGCATACGGATGCTCGCTGTCGTCCATAAAGCCGACAAACCACGCAATGTTGTGATTTTCGTTGCTGTCAATCTGCGCCGTACCTGATTTTGCGCAGAGATTAAGCCCTTTATATCTGCTTTCGCCATAGTGATTTGTGACATTATAGCGCATCATATCCTTGAGTTTTGCCGCGACATCGGAATTCATCATGGAAAGCTGATTGCTCGGCAAAGTGAAATCAAGTGCCTTGCCTGCCTGATTTGCAAGAGAATCAACAATATTGAACGAAACGGCATTTCCGCCGTTGGCAACAGCCGACACAATTCGGAGCATAGTTATCGGTGCAATTCGGGTATTACCCTGACCGATGCCTGTCCAACCGAGAGCGTCAACACCGAGTTTGATTTTGTCGGTTGTGTCGAAATGTCCGGCATAGGAATCAATAGTTCCGCTGACGGTTACGGCAGAGCCGATGCCGAGTTCCTTTGCGGTGGTCGCAAGTTTTTCTTGGCCGAGTTCAATGGCAATTTGAGCAAATGTAGAGTTGCACGACTTTGCAAGTGCATCCTTAAAATTGATGTGCTTGCCGTGATTTGCGTTGCACTTGATTGCCACACCGCTTTTCGGCTGATATTCGCCATTACACACCCATTCTCTCGAATAAATGTCGGGGATATTTTCGATTGCACAAATTGCTGTGACAAGTTTGAAAGTTGAGCCGGGAACATAGTGAGCACCCAAAAGACGATTGATGTAAACGCCCTCGTATCTCTCGCTTGTCAAGAGGTTGTCGGGAACATCCTCAACATCATATGACGGTGACGAAACGGAGCAAACAATCTCGCCCGTTTTGTAATTCACGATTCCGACAGTGCCCTTTCTGCCGTCAAGCGCCTTGTACGCTTCATCGCAAACATCACGGTCAATGGTGAGTTTGAGGTCGTTGCCCTTGCCGTATTTTTGAATATTATGCACGCCGAAAAGAAGACTGTATCCCGTGAGCCTTGCGGAATAAACAGACTGAACGCCTGTTGAAATAAAGTTCTTTGGGTCGCCGACAACATGGAGTGTTGACTTTCGGGTTGTGGCAGAATCGGAATAAACACGGTCGCCGTCCTTCGTTTCGGCAAGAACATCACCGTCTTTGTCATAAATCGTGCCTGCACCGATGAGTTCGCCATTGCTGTAAACATGGTGATTAAAGCGTTTCATAACCCAAGTGTCGCCGTTTTGCACAAGCGAAACGGTCATAAAAACAAGACCGACAACGAACGCAAGCGACATAATCCAGAGAAAAATTCCTCGTTTGGTAATCATTTTCATTTCTTCTTTGCACCTCCAAGATAATTGTAGGTACGGACATCCGAAGCCTTGATGAACGCAAGCACCGCCCAACAGCACATCATACTTGAACCGCCCTGACTGACGAACGGAAGCGTTACACCTGTGAGTGGCAAAATATCGGTTATGCCGAAAATGTTAAGTGCGGTTTGGAAAAGCAACATTCCCGCACTTGCAATGGAAGCGATTGAATAAAATGTTGAACGGGAAGCGATGGAATTCATCAGTGCCGACACCGCAATGCACACAAAAGAGAGCACAAGTGCGATACCGAAAAGATAGCCCCACTCTTCACAAATTACACCAAAAATAAGGTCGTTTGTTGACTCGCCGATATTACGAACATTGCCGTTGCCGATGCCAAGACCAAGCAGCCCTCCACTTGCAAGACCGACAAGCACACGGCTCTGCTGATAGCCTGTTGAATAGTAGAATTCAGGCTCCATAACATGGCGGTAAACCGCAAATCTGTTCTTGATATTGCTACGATATTTGAGCACGATTGCACTGCCCATCACAGCCGAAGCGACTGCCAAAACAATGGTTTTGATGTCGCCCGAATTCATAAATGCAATGATGAGGAAAGTGACAAAGAAAATCAGCGCCGTGCCAAAGTCCTTGATGATGATAAGCGAACCGACAACTGCCATTGAAAAGCCGATGAATGCAATGATATTCTTTGAAGTTTGGATTTTTTCAAGCGTTGCCGAGCCGACAAAAATGAACGCAACCTTGACAAATTCCGACGGCTGAAGCGTGATTCCGCCGATGGTTATCCAATTTCGCGCGCCGAGTTTTGGACTTGCAATTACGAGATTGACAAGCAAAAGTAAAAGTGCACCGATTGCCACATACAAACGCAGTTTCATACATAAATCAACATAACCGAGCAGGAACATCAAAAAAATGAAAATCAAAATTCCTGCCAAAATTATAAAATACTGCTTCAAAGCGGCGTCCGCATTTTTACTGCCGATGGTCACAAGACCCACTCCCGACAGGAAAAACGCAATGATTTCGAGTTCAAAATTTCGTCTGTGAAAAACGGTATAAAAGAAAATCAAATACACCCATTCCGTTGCAATGAGAAGTGCCAACGCTATCATAACTTTTGGCTCAAAAGCGTCACCGCAATTTGCGCCCGCAAAGCCTGTTACAAGCTGAAAAAGCGACAGCACAAACAGCAACGCAAAGTTATTGACCGGCTTTATTCTGACCGGCTTTTTAATTTTATCTTTCATAATCTTACCTCTCATAGAAGATGAACACTCGATCGCCGAATGTTATCATATCTTCATCAAAAATAAGCTGTGACTGTGTCAAAAATCTGCCGTTGAGCTTTGTTCCGTTGTGGCTGTCCAAATCGGAAAGTGCCCAACCTCTCGAAGTTTTGTAAATTCTGGCATGATGTGAGCTGACCGCCTGCGACATAATTCTAATGTCTGCGTCCTCGCCTCTGCCGATGAGGACATCCTGCTTTTTGAGGTAAATCGGCTTCTTGGTTTTTATGTCAACAAGAACGCCGTAAGCAACGGTTTTTGCCCTGTCGCTCTTTGGCTGTGCCTCGCTTCTAATCTTCTTTTTGCTGTTTGAAGAAAGAGCCTCCTCACATTCAAAGCGAAGTGGAATGTTGCCGATTGTGATTATATCGTTGTTTTCAATCACGCAACTGCCGTCCACCTTTTCGCCGTTTACCAAAATGCCGATTGCACGGGCGGAAGTGTCGGTTACAACCCAATCGTTTCGCTTTTTTGCAATGACTGCGTGGAAGCGGGCAACGGTCGGAAGCGGAAGGACAATATCATTCGCCTTGCTCTTGCCGATTGAAGTTTCCCAATGGGTGATTTCCACAATACTGCCGTCATTTTGGTCGATAAGCCGTGCAAGTTTGTGGACTCTCGGACGGTTACGAAACAGCGATATAATGCAGGTTGAAAGGATTGCCACAGCGGCAACGGGTGCAATATATCGCAAAATCATAATAAGGTAATCCATAAAATACCCCTCTTTATAAAATATACATAATACCTTTAGACTGTCGATAAAGCTCCTGAAACACGCCGATATATTCAACCGAATTATGCCTCCAATTATTTATAAGTGGAGGTGGCAACACGAAGTGTTGACGGAGGGGTTTTAAACTTGCCACAAGTATCGAACTTATGGCAAGTTTGGCGTTTTTCGTTTTTTGCGAACAAGCGGTACCATCGTACAGCAAAGTTCGCAAGAAAACGAAATTCAGAAGCTTTCTCAACAGCCTACAGCGTGCCAAAAAAGCATTTTAGACAAGCCAATACATAATAATTTTATTAAGTTTTGCCTAAATTGTCAAGTTACTTGAAAATTGTTAACAATTATTCTATAATATATGTGTATCAAATTTAAGAAAGGGATAAAAAATGGTAGAAAAAAGCATTTTCGGCACTCTTGCCGACGGAACAGCTATTGACCTTTACAAAATCACAAACAAAAGCGGTGCATTTGTGACACTCCAAACTCTCGGCGCAGGTATTCAATCAATCAATGTGCCTGACAAAAACGGCGTGCTTGCAGATGTTGTGCTTGGTTTTGACAATCCGCTGGATTACACAAATCCCGACCTTGGCTATCAGGGTTTGATTGTCGGCAGATGGGCAAACAGAATCAGAGGCGCAAAGTTCACATTCAACGGTGAGGAATACACAACACCGATGAATCAGGGACAGTGGACCTTGCACAGTGGCGGTCGTTTCAGCTTTACACCTTGGGATGTTGAGGAAACAGGCGAAAACTATGTTGTTTTCAAGCGTTTTTCACCTGACGGAGAGGACGGCTTCGGAGGCAACTTCACAATGAGGGTTAAGTACACCTTCACCGAGGACAACACACTCCGCCTTGAATACAGCATTCTTTCGGACAAGGACACTGTTGCAAACCCTACCAACCACGCATATTTTAACCTTTCGGGCAATCCTGACGAAACCGTTGAAACTCACTTCCTCAAAATCAACGCAAACTATTTCACCGAAACCGATGACGACCAACTTCCGACAGGTGAGCTTGCAGAGGTTGAGGGCACAATGATGGATTTCAGAGAGAGCAAGCAAATCGGCAGAGATATTGGCAAGCCGTTCAGAGCCGTTATTGACGGAATCGGATACGACAACAATTTCTGCCTGTACAAAAAAGATTTTACACTTCAGGAAGCTGCTGTACTTGAGCACAAAGAATCGGGCAGAGTGCTTGAAGTTTTCACAGATTTGCCGGGTATTCAGCTTTACTGTGGTGGATGGCTCGCAAAACAGGGCAATCCGGGCAAGGCAAACGGCAAAGTAACATACCGCAGAGGTGCGGCGCTTGAAACACAGTTCTACCCTGACACAGTGCATTTTGCAGATGTGTTCCCATCACGCTTTGTAAAAGCAAATGAGGAATTCAAAACTACAACCGAATTCAGATTTTCCGTAAAATAATTTTTTGCAGTAACAAAAACAATTCTCCCTCATAGTATGAAGTGAAGCAAAGGATAACATCCTTATCTTACAATACTGTGAAGGAGAATTTTTATGCCCGACAATCCTATTATTAAAAATTGCAACAGACAGATAAACGAGGCGGTTTGCATTGACACAAAACGAATTTACGATTCGTGCGTCAGCAAGGACTGCTTGGAAGATTTAAGAGTTACATTTTTTGGTGCAAGCCAGCGACTTATTGACGAGGCAACAACCGTAAAATGCCGCAGCTGTGTGATTAAGGCTGTTAGCATTGATGTTGACGAAGTGCCGTTCAACAGAGGATTTTACAGCGCAAATGTGCATTTTTACTTTATGCTCTGCTTTGACTGCTATAATGCTCCGTGCTCAACTCCGCAGGTAGCTGTTGGCTACACCGATTTTGAAAAGAAGTGCATACTCTACGGCTCGGAGGGTGATGTCAAAATCTTTACATCAAATCTTTGCGATGAGAGAACGGACTGCCCCGAAGCACCGCAGTACACAAACCCAACCGCAAAGGTGCAAGCCGTTGACCCTGTTGTGCTTTCAAGCGAAGTTGTGGAAACCTGCAACTGCCCTGTTCCGCTATGCACCTGCTTCCCTCAAAGCATTATGCAAGGCTCAAACGAGGGCGGAATTCCTGTTGCATCAAGCAGAGCCGTGCTTGTAACTCTCGGACTTTTTTCGATTATTCAAATGGAAAGAGATGTGCAAATGACCATTCCTGCATATGATTTCTGTATCCCTGACAGAGAGTGCAACTGCTCAACGCAAGACCCGTGCAGTGCTTTTCAAGGTGTGGAATTCCCTGTTGATGAGTTCTTCCCGCCTGAAAAACCCGACGGTTGTTCCTGTCCCGGTGTGATTGAAAAGTGAATAAAAGCGGACGGAAATTCCGTCCGTTTTTTTATTGTAACGGTGTAGAAGCAAAAACAAAGAGGCGAACACAGTTCGCCCCTACGAAATAACGATATAAAATTTATAAATGGGATGTGATTTTTGCTTTTCTCGAGAGAACGAACATAAATTGATAAATGGAGCTGAATTTCGTTTTCTTGCGAAGGAAGATGTATATAGATACCTCGACTGAGCAAAAAACGAAAAAGAAAAATGCCTTGATTTTCAAGGCATTTTTATGGTTCAGCCCATTTAGAGTTTTATTGCTTTGCACCGTTGATGAACATTTCGCAAGCCTTAACTGTTGCTGCATAGCAGTTAGCAAGACCTTCGGCGTTCATATTGTCGTATGTATCACGGCGGGTGTGGTAGTAATCTTCGAGATTATGGTTAAGACCTGTGATACCTGCTGCACGGAAACCTGCCTGTGCAAAAGCAGCTGAATCGGTTGCACCGCCGAGTGGTGGAACCCAACCCTTTTTGCAAGGAACATCTACTGCCTCGGCAGCTTCCATAAAGAGGTCGGAATAATCCTTATCAGCCTTTACGGTACCGTTAAGGTCACGATAGTTAACCATCAAATATTTAGGGTCGTGGATTGTATCATAAGAGATAATCATAGTTGGGCAATCCTGGAATTCGCCCTTATGAGCCTCGCACCAAGCCTTTGAACCACGAAGTCCTGCTTCTTCAGAACCTGTGAGAACGCAACCGATTTCTGTATCTTCAAGGTCGATGCCCTCGTCCTTGAGTGCCTTCATAACAGCGATACCCATATAGCAACCCGAAAGGTTGTCGTTTGCACCGTCAACTACTCTGCGGTAGTTAACCATCCAATAAAGACCAACAAGCGGAATGAGGAAAATAAGACCGATAAGGCTTGCCTTAACGATTGGTTCGGATACAGGAACAGTGCCGAAAACACCGAATTTTACGCACTTGATGATTGCGATTACAAGATAATAAATTGCACCTACACCGCAAAGAATAGCGTGACCCTCAAAGCCGACACCACCGAACTTGTAGTTCATAGGCCATTCCCAAGCGGCATCAGGGTGACCATTGAAAAGAATTCTTCTCTTTGGTGTGCCGCTTGCGCACTTTTTGATGGCAGTTACATTGTGACCTGTCTTTTCAGGGAAAGCCCAGTCAATAAGTTTGAGATAAAAACCGAACTGTGCAATCACAATTGCAAGACCTACAACGATGAGAATAATGCTCAAAATCGGTGCAAAGAATGAAAGTGCAACACCTGCGATTACGAATGTGATGGTGAAATAAATCCAACCGTAGAATGAGCCCGGATTTTCCTTGAACGACTCAACATCTGCCTGCTCGCAGCCACAATCCTTTTGAAGAACCTCTGCCATATATTGGCAAGCTTCGCGCTCGCCCCTTGAGCCGGGATCTCTTTTGTCAAAAGTCTTGATAATATGAGTGATTTCGTCAATCATATATTGAGCGGCTTCGTCTTTTTTGTTAATAATTTTTGTTAAATCCATAACAAGACCTCCAAATGAATATTTCAAGTTAAGTTTATCACATTTACACAAAACTTGCAACCGAAACAAGGAAAAAATATCAATTTTGTAGGCGGATTGACAAAAAATTATTAATTTGATTATAAACAAATTTTGCAACCGAAATTCAAATTGATAAACAGTTAATACTTTATTGTATTCTAATTCCTATTGACAAAGTGGGAAATGACTATTATAATAATTTATACTATATACATATAAATATATGTGAGGGACAGGATATGAAAATAAGCGAAATACTCAAAAACAACAGAGTAACGGTGTCGTTTGAAGTTTTTCCGCCAAAGCAGTGGGACAAGCTCGAAAACACAAAAAATACAGTAAAAGAAATGTGCAAATACAACCCGTCGTTTATGTCGGTAACCTACGGTGCGGCAGGCACAACATCGGGATTTACAACAGAAATTGCGAACGAGATAAAAAATTGCGGCGTATCTCCGCTTTCGCACCTCACCTGCCTGACTTCCACAAGGGACAAAATTCATCAGGTAGTCGGAGAACTTGAGGACAACGGAATTGAAAATATTCTTGCGTTGCGTGGCGACATTCCGCAGGGATTTGAATTTACGGACAAGCAATATTTCAAAAACGCATACCAGCTTGTAAACGAAATCAAGGCTATGAATCCGAACCTTTGTGTCGGTGCGGCGTGCTATCCTGAAACACATCCGGAAAGCAAAAACAGAGTTGAGGACATTGCCCGACTCAAAGAAAAAGTTGACTGTGGCGTTGAATTTTTGACAACACAGATGTTTTTTGACAACGAAAAATTCTTCAATTTCTACGAAATGTGCCAAATCAAGGGTATAAATGTGCCGATTATCGCAGGCATTATGCCGATTACAAATGCAAACCAAATTAAACGAAGCATTGAACTTTCGAATTCGAGCGTTCCTCCAAAGTTCTTCAGAATTATGGAGAGATTCGGTGACGACCCTGACAAGATGAAGCAAGCCGGAATCATCTATGCCACCGAGCAAATCATTGACCTTATGGCAAACGGCTTCAACAACATCCACATTTACACAATGAACAAGCCTGATGTTGCAAAAGCAATTATGGGCGGACTTTCGAGCATCATCAATGAATAAAGCAGACATTTTAAGATATATGCGAACCTCGTCAAAGACCGACGACCCACAGATTTTGGCGCTTGTCGACAAGGCGATTGACATCATCAATTCATCTGTTACACCAAAAACGCTGTACAGAATTTTTGACTGCAAAGTGACAGATAAATCGCTGATTATCGGCGACACAGAATTTTTCAGCACCCGACTTGCAGAGAACCTAAAAGGCTGTACAAGGGTGGTTGTGTTTGGTGCAACACTCGGCACGGAATGTGACAGGCAGATAAAAATCGCAACGGCAACGGATGTGGCACTTGCAATGGCGTTGCAGGCAACCTCGGCGGACAAAATCGAGGAAGTTTGCGACAATCTTGAGCAAGAAATCATCAGCGAACACGGGGTTTCGCTCCGTCAAAGATACTCACCGGGGTACTTTGACCTTGACATAAAGGAGCAAAAGAAATTCTTTTCTCTGCTCGAATTACAAAAACGAATCGGACTGACGCTCACGGACACATACGAAATGTTGCCGACAAAGAGCGTTACGGCTTTTATAGGAATTGACGAATTATGATAAAATATTTTGACGGCGGAATGGGAACAATGCTCAACCTCAAAGCAGGTGAGCTTCCCGAACTTTTGAACCTCTCCGACCCGGAGAGAATTTTTGCCATCCACAAGGCATATGCCGAGGCAGGCTGTGACATTATTTCAGCCAACACCTTCGGCGCAAACAGATTGAAATACGACAATGCAGACGAACTCATCAAGGCTGCCGTGCAAAATGCACGCAGAACAGGCAAAAAAGTTGCTCTCGACATCGGACCGACAGGCAAACTGTTGAAGCCGATGGGCGACCTTGATTTTGAGGAATGCGTGGATGTTTTTGCAGATATGGTCAAGGCAGGCAAAGACGGTGCAGACCTTGTCCTTTGCGAAACTTTCGGCGATGTTTACGAACTTAAAGCCGCTATACTTGCGGTCAAGGAAAACTGCGATTTGCCACTTGTTGTGTCTATGATTTTTGACGACAAGGGCAGATTACTGACCGGTGCGGATGTAAAAACCGCCTGTGCGGTTGCCGAGGGACTTGGCGCAGACGCTATCGGATTCAACTGCGGATTAGGTCCAAAGCAGATGATTCCGCTTGTTGAGGAGCTTGAAAAATGCTGTTCAACCCCTATCATCGTTATGCCGAACGCAGGCTTGCCTGAAAGTGTTGACGGCAAAACAATCTACAATGTTGACCCGGCTGAATTTGCCGACTATATGAAGCAAATTGCCGAAATGGGCGTTTCTATACTCGGCGGTTGCTGTGGCACAACTCCGGAACACATCAAGGCTATGATTGAGGCAACAAAGGACATTTCCGACAGAGTGCCGAGTTTCAAGACCGACACGCTTGTTACCTCTTATTCTCAATGCGTTGACATTTCCGACGGTGTGGTTATCGGTGAGCGAATCAACCCGACAGGCAAAAAATTGCTCAAAGAGGCACTCCGCAACAAGGATATGGACTACATTTTGCGTGAGGGCATCACCCAAAAAGACGCAGGTGCGCACATCCTTGATGTGAATATGGGATTGCCTGAAATTGACGAAGAAGAAATGCTGTGCAAATCGGTGTTTGAGCTTCAATCCGTGCTCCCAACACCGCTTCAGCTTGACTCATCGGACGCAAAAGCTATGGAATCGGCGCTCCGCATATACAACGGCAAGGCAATGATTAACTCCGTAAACGGCAAGGAAAAGTGTATGAAAGAGATTTTTCCACTTGCCAAAAAGTACGGCGGTGTGGTTGTCTGCCTTTGTCTTGACGAGGACGGAATTCCGTCAACCGCAGACGGCAGAATTGCCATTGCAGAGAAGATTATCAACACCGCAAAGGAATACGGAATCGACAAGAAAAATCTTGTTGTTGACGCTTTGACTATGACGATTTCCACCGACAAAAACAACGCTGTGGAAACCTTGAAAGCCGTTGATTACATCCGTCATACTCTCGGTGTGAACACGGTTTTGGGTGTGTCGAACATCAGTTTCGGCTTGCCGAACAGAGAGGCAATCAACACTGCGTTTTACACTCTTGCAATGAACGCAGGCTTATCGGCAGGTATCATCAACCCGAAATCAAAGTCGATGATGAACGCATTTTACAGCTACAAGGCACTTGCAGGGCTTGACGACAACTGCGAAGAATACATCAAATCGGCGACTCCGATTGAGGTTGTTGCAGAGGGTGCAAAAATCGACTTAAAACAGGCTATCATCAAAGGTATGAAAGAGGAAAGTGCAAAGTGCGCAAAAGAGCTTCTTCAAACCACGGACAGCCTTAAAATAATCAACAACTACATCATACCGGCGCTTGACTTTGTGGGTGACGGATTTGAGAAAAACACGCTGTTTTTGCCTCAACTTTTGATGAGTGCGGACAGTGCAAAATCTGCATTTGATGAAATAAAAGCCCACATTGTTATGAGCGGAACTCCGCAGGTCAAGGGCGACAAAATCATCATTGCCACCGTTGAGGGCGACATCCACGACATCGGCAAAAACATAGTTAAAGTGCTTTTGCAAAACTACGGATTTGATGTTATCGACCTCGGCAAAGATGTCAAATGCGAGCTTGTGCTTGAGGAAGCAATCAAGCAGAATGTCAAACTTGTCGGCTTGTCGGCACTTATGACAACAACCGTTCCGAATATGGAAAAAACGATTAAGCTCTTGCACGACAACACAGACGCAAAAGTATTTGTAGGCGGTGCGGTGCTCACAAGAGATTACGCAAAGATGATCAATGCCGATTGGTACGCAAAGGACGCAATGGAAAGCGTCAGAATTGCACAGGAATTTTTTGAATAATAATCACCGTTAATCGCAGAGATTGACGAATATTTTAAGGAAGCAAAACATTATGATGATTTCAACAAAGGGCAGATATGCCTTAAGCATTATGCTCGACCTCGCCGCACACGATGATGGCAACTACATTTCACTCAAAGACATATCCGAAAGGCTCGAAATTTCTATGAAATACCTCGAAGCGATTGTTGCAAAGCTCTCAAAGGGCGGACTTGTTGACAGCGCACGAGGAAAAAGCGGTGGATACAAACTCAATCGCAAGGTGGAAGAATATTCTGTGGGCGAAATTTTGGTTTTGACCGAAAAAACACTTGCGCCCGTTGCGTGCGTTGATTGTGACGCCTGCAAAAAAGAGGAATCCTGCCTCACCAGACCTATGTGGAACGAGCTGAACGAAATCATTATGAATTTCCTCAATTCCAAAACCTTGGCGGATTTGTTATAAAAACAAAAATTGGTGATTAACCCGGCAATACGCAAAATAAAAAAGCAGTTCGCAATGAACTGCTTTCTTTATTTGCTTAATCAGTCTGATGTGTAAGGCAAAAGAGCGAGATGTCTTGCTCTCTTGATAGCTGTTGTGAGCATTCTCTGGTGCTTTGCACAAGTGCCTGTTACACGGCGAGGAAGGATCTTTGAACGCTCAGAAATGAACTTCTTGAGCTTTGTTGTATCCTTGTAATCAATGCTTTCAGCCTTATCTACACAAAATTGACAAACTTTTCTACGGCTCTTTCTTGGGCCCTTAGCGTTATATGCCATTTTGGTTTCCTCCTTAATTAAAATAAGATGTTAGAACGGAAGGTCGTCATCATCGTCAACGATTTCTTCAAAATCGCTGTTGTCTGCGCTTGCATAAGACGGTGCAGGCTCGTTGAATCCACCGCTTACAGCAGAAGCTCCTGTGCCTGAATCATTCTTTGAACCGCAGAATGATACGTTGTTTGCAACAACCTCGACCTGTTTTCTTTGGTTACCGCTTTTGTCTGTATAACTGCTGGTTTGGATTGAACCTTCAACAGCTATCATTGAGCCTTTGTGGAAATATCTGCTGATAAATTCCGCAGTTTGACGCCATGCAACACAGTCGATGAAATCTGCCTGTCTGTCTTGACCCGAACGCTGATAATTTCTATCGCACGCTACCTGAAAACGAATAACAGATACACCGCTTGGAGTTGTACGGAGTTCCGGCTCAAAGGTAAGTCTACCCATAAGGGCTACCATATTAATCATAGTATGCCTCCTAATTATTCGCCTTTAGCGACGATAAGTGAGCGAAGTACACCGTCAGTAATGTTGATTACACGGTCAAGCTCAGCAGGGAAAGACTCATCTGATGAGAAGTTGATAAGAACATAGTAACCGTCGGTTTCGTAGTTGATTGCGTAAGCAAGCTTCTTCTTGCCCCACTCCTCTACTTCACCGAGAGTGCCATTCTTTGAGATGAGGTCAGTGAACTTTGTCTTGAGAGCGTTTACTGCCTCTTCTCCCTTTGAGAGAGAGAAAACCATTACGATTTCATAGTCTTTTAATGCCATTCTTCAGCACCTCCTTTTGGACTTTGGCGTATTATCCATACGCAAGGAAAATTTACTTGCATTAAGACATACTGCAAGTGTTAGTATTATAGCAGTTGGCAAGCAAGATGTCAAGGATTTTTTTGCTCATTATTTGAATGAATTTGTGGCTTCGTCATATTCAAAGCCGACTGCCGACAATGTTCTTATAATCTCGTCCTTGTTTTCGTGCATATCATCGCAGAGTGCATCGAGTGACGAATAGCTGTCACGCAGTTTCATATTTATCATACTGAAAAGAATAAACGGGTCTTTTGGCAATGGCATATCTGTGCCTCCTTATATTTTAACCTAATTAATGTGCGACACCTCCCCTTAAAAATTAAGAGGAGGCTGATGAGTTTGCTATTAATTTTCTGCTTCGGAAAGGAGGATTTTGTCGTCCTCTAATTCCTCACCCGATGTGAGCTTGAACTTTGCAAGAAGGTCCGCTGTGGTGAGCTTCTTCTTTTCTTCGCCCTGAACATCATAGATAATCTTGCCGTCATTCATCATAATGAGGCGGTTACCGATATTGATTGCGTCTTTCATATTATGAGTAATCATAATAGTTGTGAGGTGGTTTTCTTCAACGATTTTTTCTGTCAAATCAAGCACCTTTTTTGCAGTTTTTGGGTCGAGCGCCGCAGTGTGCTCGTCAAGAAGCAAAAGTTTTGGCTTGCGGAGAGTTGCCATAAGAAGTGTGATAGCCTGACGCTGACCGCCTGAAAGCAGACCAACCTTTGAAGTAAGTCTGTCCTCAAGACCAAGGTCGAGATGCTTAAGCACCTCTTTGTACTCTTCCTTTTCCTTACGCTTTACACCTGCGCCGAGACCTCTGTGACTGCCTCGTCTTGAAGCAAGTGCAAGGTTTTCGAGGATTTGCATATTGGCAGCAGTACCTGTCATTGGGTCTTGGAAAACTCTGCCGATATATTTTGCTCTTTTGTGCTCCGGAAGTTTTGTGACATCCACGCCGTCAATAACGATTGAGCCACAGTCAACAGGATAAACGCCTGCAACCATATTGAGCATTGTTGATTTACCTGCGCCGTTGCCACCGATTACAGTAACAAAATCGCCCTCGTTGAGAGTTAAATCAATGCCGTTGAGCGCCTTTTTTTCATTAATAGTTCCCGGGTTGAAGGTTTTATGTACATTCTTAATTTCTAACATATCACTTAACCTCCTTTTTTGCAGTCTTAATATGAGTTTCCTGGTATCTGCCCTTGATGTAAGGAATGCCGAGGAATACAGCAACTACTGCCGCTGTGAGAAGCTTGAGGTCGTCGGTGTTAAGACCGAGGCTGATAACGAACTGCATAACGATATAGTAGATGATACCGCCGATTGCAACAGCCAAAAGTTTGAGTGCAAAGTTCTTGAAAATCTTGCCGAAAAGCACTTCGCCGATGATTACGGCGGCAAGACCGATAACGATTGCGCCTCTGCCCATATTGATGTCGGCATAGCCCTGATACTGTGCAAGAAGTCCGCCTGCAAGTGCTACCAAGCCGTTTGAAAGCACAAGTGCGATGATTTTTGTTGAATTGATGTTGATGCCGTTTGCACGAGCCATATTTGCATTTGTGCCTGTTGCACGAATTGCGTGACCGATTTCTGTGCCGAAGAACCAATAGAGCAACGCAATGATGACCAACACAAAGATTGTTGCAACAATGAGTGCTTGATTGAGCTTTGTCATTGAGCAAATAAGATTGTACTTATATCCCGAAACAGGCTGATTTGCCTTGCCCAAGATACGCAAGTTGATTGAATAAAGTGCAAGCTGTGTCAAAATACCTGCCAAAATCGGCGGAATACCGAACGCCGTGTTGAGTATACCCGTCACAAGTCCTGCCAAGCATCCTGCAACAAATGCGATGAGAAGTGCAAGATAAACATTGCATCCTGCCATAAGTGACATAACCATAGCGGCACCGCCTGTTGCCAAAGTTCCGTCAACTGTAAGGTCGGCGAAATCGAGCACTCTGAATGTGATGTACACACCGATTGCCATAACGCCCCATATAAGTCCCTGACCGACAGCACCCGGCAGAGCATTTAAGAATCCCATAAATTCTACCTCATTTCTCGGACTTCTAAACAAAAGCCCAAATTTTCAATTATACTTCATCATTATACTTTAAAGCGTTGAATTAGTCAACTGTTAATTTGCACATATTTGGTTTGGGTCGAACTGTATTCGCCAAAATTTTTGTTATGTCCTTTTAACCCCTCAGTCGTGCATAAAACACGACAGCTCCCCTAACCATTAGGGGAGCCTGATTAATAAGTTAATTATTATTCTTCTGTGGTTGCTTCCTCGGTTACAGCCTCGTAGCCGTCAGGAATTGTAACACCAAACTTCTTTGCTTGGTCAGGATTGTACTTGTAAGTAAGGTCTGATGTTTGCTGAATGTTCATTTCAGCAGGGTTCTTGCCGTTTACAAGAATATCATATGCCATTTGCGCAGTTGTTTCACCGAGTGCATAGTAAGAAATAGAAAGTGTTGCTACGGCTCTTGTGTTTGTAAAGATACCCTCTTCACCTGCGATAATAGGAACATTTGCGTGTGAACAAGCGTCATCAATTACCGCACCGTTTGAAGCAGCTGTGTTGTCGGTTGGAATGTAGACTACATCAACCTCTGAAGCGGCTTTCTTTGCAACTGCCGAAATATCGTTTGAGTCGGAGAAAGCAAAATATTCGCAAGTAACGCCCTTTGCTTCGAGTGCCTTTTTAACACCGTCTGCCTGTGGCTTTGAATTTGTTTCTGCCGAGCAGAAGATTACGCCGACTTTCTTTGTTTCAGGGAAAAGTTCCATAATTTGGTCTGCCTGCTTGTCGAGCGGTGCAAGGTCGCTTGTGCCGGTTACATTGATGCCTGTTGCATCTGTCGGACCCATATCAATGTCGAGTGCAGCTGCATAATCGGTTACGGATGTTCCGACAACAGGTGTTTTTGAAGCAGCTGTTGCTGTTGTGCAAGCCTGAAGTGCAGGTGTTGCGTTTGCCATAATCAAATCATAGCCTGATGAAACGAACTTGTTTGCGATTGTTGTGCAGTTTGCGGAATCGTTTGAAGCGTTTTGATAATCAAACTCAAATTTAATTCCGTCTGCCTCGCCAAGCTCATTGAGTTTGTCCTCAAATCCCTTGGTTGCCGCATCAAGTGCAGTGTGCTGAACAAGCTGGCAAATACCAATCTTGTATGATGTTTTCTTTTCTGGGGTTTCATTGTTGTCCTTTGTAGCGGAACAGCCTGCGAATACACCGCCGACCATTACCGCCGAAAGAACAACTGCCGCAATTTTCTTTGTTAATTTTCTCATTGTGGAAATCTCCTGTCCTTTGGTTTATTTGCATTCAGTTTAGCACCTAAAAGCGTTAAAGTCAACAGGATTTGCCACATTCATAATGAAACATTTTTGCCGATTTTTTACAATCAATCAAAATTCTTTATGCTATCTATAAATATTTTTACTCTAAATTACCCGTCAAGAGCATAATAGCCGTAAGCCCTGCAACCGGTGCGGTTTGGGTGCGGAGAATACGCTTGCCGAGAGTTGCACGGACACCGCCGGCAGATTCGATTTGCTCAACTTCCGCCTCCTCAAATCCGCCCTCCGGACCGATGAAGATGCTCACGCTCTTTGTATTTTTATCTATTATATCGGTGAGTTTTTTGCCGCCGCCCTCAAAAAACACGATTTTGACTTCGCTTTCGTCCTCTGCCAAAGCCTGCTTCAAAGTTTTCATATTTTCAATTTTAGGCACAATTCCTCTTCCGCTTTGTTGGGCAGCTTCAAGAGCAATCTTTTGATAGCGGACATTCTTTTTGCCTGCCGATTTGTCATCGGGACGGGAAACGCAACGCTTTGTGAGTGTCGGCACAATTTCGGTTACACCGAGTTCCACGCATTTTTGAATTATATCCTCAAGTTTTGTACTTTTCGGCACACCCTGATAAATCGTTACTTTGCAAGTCGGCTCACTTTCGCAAACCTGTTTGTAACAAACTTTCAGCACAACTTCGTCTTTTGTGATTTCCTCAATTTGACAGCCGTAGTCCTCGCCACCGCCATCGGTTACGCAAATCACATCGCCCACTCTCATACGCAAGGACTTTGCGATATGTCGAGCAGATTCACCGTCAAGAATGATTTTTTCATCACTTATATTTTCAACAAATAACTTTTGCATTTTTCACCTCATAAATTTTGTCTTGCCCAATAGAACAAGTACTGCTGTGCTATGCCCTCTATGCCGTCAAAACATTCAGGCAGTCCGTCGGGATAATACGCCATCACCCTTTTCATCCACACATCAAGCGGAAAGCAGGAATAAAACTGCATACCGAAAAGCAAGGCGCAGTTTGCAACCTTTTCGCCGACACCGTAAATTTTGAGCAATTCTTTTTTCGCTTCGGCAAGTGGCAGGGATTTTATGTAATCCAAATCTATCTCGCCGCACGCAACGGATTTTGACAAGCGTTCAAGATATTTTGCACGGTAGCCTGTGCCGAGAGCCTCAAAGTCCTCAACGGAAAGCGTACTCAACTTTTCCGCTGACGGAAACGAATACCAACCGTCTGCAACCTCGTCACCGTAAGCCTTGCAGAGCCGAGAAATAATCAGCTTTATCCTTTTTATATTATTCTGCTGGCTGATGACGAAAGAACACAGCGCTTCCCAGCTGTCTTGATTGAGAATTCGGATGCCGTAATACTCATCAATCGTTGAGGCAAGCAAGCTGTCCTGCTTCAAGCGGTTGCAGATTTCATCATAGTCCTTGTTCAAATCAAAATAATCAACCCAAAACGAATTAAATGTATCCTCATCGGTATCATAAAAAATGAGTGAGTCGCCATCCTTTGCAATGTGCAAAAAGTAACCGCCGGCAACACCCTTGTACGAGCCGTCCTCTTGACGCTCCCAACGAAAAGCCTGACCGCAATCAAGAGTTAAATCAAGATCAAGGCACGAAACATCGCTGACTATTATATTATTTTTTTCAACTTTTACTTTCATATTATATATACCATTTTGCCAAACAACAACAAAAATTTTTCCTTTCACGAAAAACGAAAATCCGTTTTCGACTATTTGTAATAATTGAATTATATCATTTTTTTGTCAAGACTAAAAGTGAAAAACAGCAATTTATACAAAATTTTTGAAAAAACTTTTTTGTTGAAAACTATGTGTAAAATGTTGAAAGAATTGCATATTTTTAGTTTTCAACACCCTAAAAGTGCTTAATTATAGCGTTTTCGGAGTAAGTTTTACACCTTTTCCACATAGTTTTCCACATTTTAAACATCGGTGGAATAATACGAAAAGTTTTCCTAAAACGATTGTCAAGAGTAAAAATATGTCCGAAATGTAGAAAATGACCAAAGCGGAAATGTATAAATTTTGTGTAATATTCAAACACTATTTGTATAATTCAGTGCCGAAAATTTGGCACGCAAAAAAGGAAGATGTTTATGCTCAAGGGAGTCAACAAGCAAATACTCGAAATCACCAATCCCGAGTCGCCGTATTTTGAAAAAATCATCTTTTTTGTACGGCCGTCATCACAAAATGCAGACGCAAAAAAGCTACACAAAGAGGCTGAAAAAATCTCGACTTCAACCGCTGTGAAACCGCCAAAACAAAAAATTGACGGTCGAAAAGCGGCGCTGATTATCGGCTATTCCGCAATGACCGTGCTGTCGGGAGCAGGGATTACATTTTTGCTCAGCCACCTCAACATTCTATAAAAGCAAGGAGAAAATTATGAAAAACAAGATAATCAAAAGTATAATCAGCCTTATGCTTGCGTTTGCAATCATCTTTGGTTTTGCGGGCGCAGGGTTGATTGTGTACGACACATTCATCAAAGAAACAAGCGTTTATGCCCTGTCAAAACTCGGTTCAAGCGGAAGCGAAGTCAAAAAAATCCAGCAAAAACTTCAATCTCTCGGCTACTACAACGGTGCGATTGACGGCATTTACGGGTCGGCAACAAAAAAAGCCGTGACCGCTTTTCAAAAAAATTGCGGACTGACGGCAGACGGTATTTGCGGAAAAACAACGCTTTTGTATCTCGGACTCGGCGGTTCGTCATCGAGCAGTTCAAACGGTGCGTATTCGAGTGCGGATGTTGAATTGCTGGCAAAAGTGATTTCGGCAGAGGCTCGAGGCGAAAGCTACGAAGGTCAAGTTGCGGTCGGTGCGGTCATCCTCAACAGAGTTGCTCACCCGTCATTCCCCGATTCGCTGTCGGGCGTTGTGTACCAAAAAGGTGCATTTTCCTGCGTGAACGACAGCAACTGGTATCAGCCTGTGGCAGAATCAAGCAAGCGTGCCGCCACGGACGCACTCAACGGATGGGACCCATCAGGCGGTGCGGTATACTACTTCAACCCTGCCAAAACCAACGACAAATTTATGCACTCTCGCACGGTAATCAAGGAAATAGGCAATCACAGATTTTGCATTTAAAGGGTTAAAATTATGTAAATGACGGTATTTACACATCAATAAACCGTAGGGGCGAACTGTGTTCGCCTTAATGATATTTTTCAGGGTGACAATATGACAAATTCAGACGCAAGAAAAGTTGCGATAATCGGTTGCGGCTTTGTGGGCAGTGCGTGTGCGTTTGCACTTATGGAAAGCGGACTTTTCAGCGAAATTGTTTTGCTTGACGCAAACACAGACAGAGCCGAGGGTGAGGCACTCGACATCAGCCACGGTCTGCCTTTTTCAAAACCTATGCAGATTTACGCAGGCACATACGACGATATAAGCGACGCATCAATCATTATCATAACAGCGGGAACGGGACAAAAAGACGGCGAAACCAGACTTGATTTGGTGCACAGAAATGTGGACATTTACAAATCAATTATTCCGCAAATCGCAGGGCGAAACTTCAAAGGCATACTGCTGATAGTATCAAACCCCGTGGATATTTTGACATACACGGCACTTAAATTGTCGGGTTTGCCGTCAAACAGAGTGTTCGGCTCCGGCACGGTGCTTGACACGGCAAGGCTTAAATATCTGCTCGGCGAACAGCTCGGAGTTGACCCGAGAAGCGTGCACGCATTTATTTTGGGCGAACACGGCGACAGCGAAATTGCAGCATTCAGCAGTGCAAATGTATCGGGTATTCCGCTGAAACAGTTTTGTACCGACAACTGCGGCGACATCTGCCACGCAGACAAAATGAAAGAAATTGCCGAAGATGTAAAGAATTCGGCATATGAAATCATCAAAAAGAAAAACGCCACCTACTACGGCATAGCGATGAGTGTAAGACGCATATGCGAGGCGGTGGTGCTTGACCAAAAATCAATTTTGCCCGTATCGTGCATACAGACGGGGCAACACGGAATATCAAATGTTGCACTGAGTATGCCTGCCGTTGTGGGTGAAAACGGCGTTGAAAAAAATGTAAAAGTGTCCCTCAATGCAGAAGAGGAAACGGCGGTTAAAAAATCTGCCGAAATGCTCAAAGACATCATAAGTGAGCTTGATTTGGATTATTAAAACAAAATTCATTTTCTTTTTCTTGACATAATTCGACTTTTGAATTACAGTAGAGGTATAGTAATTAAAAAGGAGTGGGACTGCAAGGCGGTGCGTTGAAGTGCTCAATTCGCCACGCAATCCAAAGAATTATGGCATTCAATCCAATGGCATTGCTTCAAATCAAGGAAAAGGCAGAGGGTTTCAACTCTCGCCACCCGAAGCTTGCAATGTTTTTTAAAGACGCAGGGAGCAGAATAGACACGGGCGCTGTGCTTGAACTATCTGTCACAACCCCTGATGGCAACAAAATTCGCACAAATTTCAGAGTGTGTGAGGAGGACAAGGAATTTCTTGCAATGCTCACATCACTTGCAGGACAAAACAAACAGTAGGAGGGATAGTTATGACAGTTAATGTAACGGCAGAAAATTTTGATGAAGAAGTGCTCAATTACAAAGGCAAGGTGCTTGTTGACTTTTGGGCAGAATGGTGCGGACCGTGTATGATGCTCGGACCGATTATAGAGGAAGTATCGGAAGAAGTTGACGATGTCAAATTCTGCAAGGTCAACTGTGATGAAGCAAGAGATGTTGCGCTTCAATTTGGAATTATGACCATCCCGAACCTCATTGTTTTTGAAAACGGCGAGCAGGTCAACCAATCAATCGGCTACATCGAAAAAGAAGATGTGCTCGAACTCATAAAATAAAATACAGATTTGCAAAAAACAGCTTTCTTATCATAAAAGAGCTGTTTTTGTATTTATAAAAACGGTATTGCTATTATTCGAGATTTAGAATATAATGTAGTAAATGACACACAGTACAGGAACAGGAGCTTTTTATGGAATTTATGTCTGCAAGAGAAGCCGCTGATAAATGGGGTATTTCCCAAAGAAGAGTGGCGATTTTGTGCTCTGAACAAAGAATTAAAGAAGCAACTATGGTCGGTAATATGTGGATTATACCTTCTTCAGCAAAAAAGCCCATAGATGCAAGGAGCACACGATATAATCGAACCGAAGAAAAAGCAGTTAAACCTTTTCTGAAATGGGCAGGCGGTAAAGGTCAACTTATCAAAGAAATTGAACAATACTATCCTTTTGAAAACGGAAAAATAAATAAATACGCCGAACCTTTTGTCGGCGGTGGTGCCGTTTTATTTGATATTCTCAATAAATACAATTTGGAAGAAGTCTATATCAGTGATATTAATGCTGAACTTATCAACACTTATTGTGGTATCAGAGATAATATTGATATTTTAATCAAAAAACTTTCTGCAATGCAGAATGATTTTATACCGCTTTATATAGAACATAGAAAAGAATACTATCTTGATAAACGCAGTAGATTTAATGAGTTAAAAGTCAACAGCGATGAGAAAATTAACATTGAAAAAGCTGCTTTGATGATCTTTTTGAACAAAACCTGTTTTAACGGTTTGTATCGTGTAAATAAAAAAGGTTTGTTTAATGTTCCGATGGGTTCTTATAAAAATCCATTAATTTGCGATGAGAATAATCTCAGAGCAGTATCGAAAAAATTGCAAAAGGTTAAAATTGTTTGCGGTGATTATAAAAAATCGGCTGATTTTATTGACGAAAATACATTTGTTTATTTTGACCCTCCGTACAGACCTATTACAGATACGGCGAGTTTTACTGCATATACAGAAAATTTGTTTAATGATGACGCACAGATTGAGCTTGCAGAATTTGTTAATGATATGGACAAAAAAGGAGCCAAAATCGTAATTAGTAATTCCGATCCAAAAAACTCAAATACAAACGATGATTTCTTTGATAATATCTATTCCGCACATAGGATTAAGCGAGTTGAAGCAACTCGAATGATTAATTGTAATAGCGAAGCAAGAGGAAAAATTAAAGAATTGCTTATTTCTAATTTTTAAGGAGAATATGTATGAAAAACAGAGATTTTAATAATTGGCTGTCTGGCTTTCGTGAAAGTATTGCCGATTACGAATATTACATAAATTTTGAAAAAGTCCACAGAAATGTGGATAATATCAAAGTTGAGCTTAACATATTAAATTCGCTTATCGGCTCTAAAAATATTGAGCAGGATTTTGAAAATTTGGTTAATAACTATCCGGAAGTTTTAAAGTGCATACCGTTACTTTTAGCTGTCAGAGCAAATGAAATATATGCCATTGACAGCGAGGGAGAATTTACATATAACTTCAAAAAGCCAAATCTTTCGTTTGAGCAATATAAGGTATTTATGCGTAAAACGGGTCTTTTTGATTTGATTGAAAATCATATAGTCAACAACCTTGTCGATTACGCAACAGGTGTTGAAACGGGACTTGATTCAAACGGAAGAAAAAATCGTGGCGGTCACTTGATGGAAAATTTAGTGGAAAGTTTTATTAAAAAATCCGGATTTGTTAAAGATGAAACTTACTTCAAAGAAATGTATATTCATCAAATTACAGAAAAATGGAATATAGACTTATCTGCCATCTCAAATCAAGGCAAAACAGAAAAGCGTTTTGATTATGTTGTTAAAACACCGAATATGATTTATGGTATCGAAACCAATTTTTACGGTGGCGGCGGTTCAAAACTTAACGAAACCGCTCGCAGTTATAAGACTCTTGCACTTGAAACGGATACAATAGACGGATTTACATTTGTATGGTTTACCGACGGTAAAGGCTGGACAAGCGCTCGTCATAATCTTGAAGAAACATTTGATGTTATGGAGCATATTTATTCCATTGCAGATTTAGAAAGTAAAACTATTAATGAACTGTTTGAGGAGAAATAATAAAATGAATTTTAACGAATATACTTTTGGTTTTGCTGATGCAAATACTGAGTTTTTGCGAATAGAAAATTATTTTGATAATGTTTTTTACGATCCACAAGATAATCTTAATAATATAATTGATGGATGGCCGTTTATAGTTGTTGGAAGAAAAGGTGTTGGTAAATCTGCTTATTGTGCAAAAATAAGGAGTTTACAAAATGAGCATTTTTTTACAAGTTATCTACCATTAAACGAGTTCGAATACTCAACATTTGAAAAAACATCGACTGATAAAAATGTGACAGGAACACAAAAGTTTATACATTCTTGGAATTTTTTGCTTTTAAGTTTAATCTTTAAATCTCTCAAAAACGAAATGAATATAACAGAATCTGAGCCATTGGATAATGTTGTATCAACTCTTGAAAAATTAGGATTTTCTATAGATTTTAATTATAAGCAGTTTGTTACAACTCTATCTAAAATCAAAACTGGAGTAAATCTTAAAGTATTTGATGTAAGCTATGAGCGTGAATTCGGTAATAAGCCCGATAATTACTTAAATAGGATATCTACTATCAATGATTATATGATGAACAATTTGAAAGATATTTATTTAGGAGATTCAAAACTTTTATTGTTAATAGATGGTGTAGATGATGTTTTAAGATTTAAAAAGAATCGAACAGAAATTCTTAATTCTCTTGTACGAAGTATTGACTATTTAAATAATACTTTCACAAAAAACAAGATCAATATTAAAATTGTCATCTTTATTAGGGAAGAAATATTTTCCTTGTTAAACGACACCGATATGAACAAAATTAAAAGGGATAGCTCAATAAAAATAGACTGGTACAATAATACCGATGCATTGAAACAAATAGTTAAGTTAAGAATGATATTTTCAGGAATATCTCCTGATAAAGTAGAGAATGAATTCGCGAATTTATTTCCAAAGAATATAAAAAACAAACCGGTTTGGGACTATCTATTGGAATTTACTTTATATAAGCCTAGGGATATTATTCAATTTTTTAAATGTTGTCAAGAATTATATGGAATAAAGAATAAACTTTCTTATTCTGAAGTGAAAGAAACAATAAAGTTTTATTCTAATCAATATTTCATTGAGGAAATGAAAAACGGCTTGTCTGGATTTGTGAACGATGAATTAATATCGGTAATTCCATCTGTCTTAACTAAAATTTCTACAAATTCATTCACTTTAGAAGATTTTATGTTAAAGATTAATCAGCAATTGCCATCAAAAGAATTAGATAAAAGTGATATAAAATTGCTTTTATTTACTCTTTATGAAACTGGATTTATAGGACAATTAATTATAACTGGAAAAGGAAAATATTCCAAAAAGTCAGTGCAATTTAAGTATAGAAATCCATATAGTACGCTCGACTATAACAACACTTTTATAGTTCATCGCGGAATAACTGTTGGATTGGGGATAAAAATATAGGCAAGAATTTCCGGACACGCCTGTCAAAATTCTTGCCCTTGTGGCTAGCCTATTATATTATATGATAAAATGTTAGAAATATTATATTGGATTAAACTTATAAATGAAAAAAATAACTAAGTGGGAACCTGATGATTTTGAGTTGGAAATGACAACACATTGGTCTTTTCCAAAGCGTGGGGATTGGGCAACTCACGATGCAAAATGGCGAGGAAATTGGTCGCCCTATATTCCACGAAATATTATATTAAGATATTCAAAAGAGGGCGATGTCGTTCTTGACCAATTTGCAGGCGGTGGAACAACCCTCGTTGAAGCAAAGCTTTTGAATCGTGATATTATCGGTGTTGATGTCAACGATGTTGCACTTGACAGATGTAAAGAGAAAATTGCCTTTGAACACGAGGGTGCAAACGGTAAGGTTTATATTCGCAAGGGTGATGCAAGAAATTTGGATTTTATTTCAGATGAAAGCATCGACCTTATTTGTACCCACCCACCTTATGCAGATATAATCAAATACAGCGACGGTATTGACGGAGATTTGTCACAACTCAAAGTGAAAGATTTTCTTGAAGAAATGAAAAAAGTAGCTGCAGAGAGCTACCGTGTTTTAAAAAAAGATAAATTTTGTGCTGTACTTATGGGAGATACAAGACAAAAAGGTTGTATGATACCAATGTCTTTTGATGTTATGAAAATTTTCCAAGACGCCGGATTTACTCTTAAAGAGTTGATTATCAAAGAGCAACACAACTGCAAAGCAACGGGATATTGGAAAACAAATAGCGTAAAATATAATTTTTTACTGATTGCACACGAGTATTTGTTTGTGTTTAGAAAATAATTATCTATTAAATATACTTAAAATATTTATATTCTATCTTGATTTACAAATTGAAAATCGGAGAGATAATCCCTCCGATTTTATTTTTATTCTTATTTAATTTTTACGGTTTTGACCTTTGACCATTTTGTGAATTTGCCTGTTGACTTATTCTTTGCACGGACACGGACATAAACCTTTTTCTTCGATTTCAAGCCGTTGATTGTGAACGAACCATAGCGTTCTGCAACATTATACGACTTTTTGTTCTTGAACTTCTTATTATATGAATATTGAAGCTGATAGCTCTTAATGTTTGGCTGTGAATTCCAGCTGATTTTGACAGCCTTTTTCTTTGGAGAAGTAACCTTGATTGTAGGTGCATTCGGAGCTTTGATTTTTATGCCTGCAAGGCTCGGCTTTGCAGTGCCGTCAACCACAACATCGCTGTTGCTGTTGTTTGCCGGTGACGGATTTGAATCAACAACATAATCACGGAATTCCTGCACCCAATAATATCTGCCGTCAACATAACAGCAAGCAATACCTACTGCACCAAAATCACCGTTGAGCATATTTCTTCTGTGACCCTGACCGCTATAATCCTGGTCATCCTCTTTCCAAAGTCCGAAAACGAATTCTTCGCTCAAGCCAAAGCCCTCTGTGTAGGCAATGTTTTCACCACAAGTGCCATAGCCTGAAAGTGAGGTTTCCGGTCCTGTTCCGTTTGGACGGGTATGCTCGTACAATCTGCTGATTTCAGCCGCACGAATCATAGCCGATCTTTCCAAATCATAGTCGTAAACAAGAGCTTTTACTGCCGGATATTTCACCTTTTTTGTGTTTGATTCATCCCAGCACCATGAACCTGCTGTTCTGAATTGATTTATACGATTTAACATCTTGCGTGCTTCGGTTTGTTCATACTTGACATTAATTGTGTCTTTGGCATACGCCGTTGAGGAAAGTCCGCCAAACACACCTACTGCCATAATCAATGATAATAAAACGGATAAAACTTTTTTCATAGAAAAACCTCCTTTTTTATTATAATAACATATTATTAATATAAAATCCACTATATTACAAAAAAATGTAGGCAAAACTAAATCTGCCTACATCCTTACTTTTTATAATCTGTCTATTTTGCGATTATTCGTAAATCTCTCTTTTGAGTGAGCCGATATACGGAATATTGCGGTATTCCTGGTCATAGTCAAGACCGTAGCCGACAACGAATTCGTCAGGCACATCACAGCCGACATAATCAGGGTGAATGTCAACGACTCTGCGTTCAGGCTTGTCAAGAAGTGTCACGATAGAAATGCTGTTTGCACCTCTTGCAGAAAGCATTTTGCTGACATATTCAAGAGTTCTGCCCGAGTCGAGAATATCCTCAACAAGCAAAACATCATAGCCTGCAAGGTCGATGTCTATATCCTTGATAATCTTTACCGCACCTGATGAACGAGTACCGCCGCCGTAACTTGATACGGCGAGGAAGTCGAGTTTAAGCGGCAAATCAATATATCTTGTGAGGTCTGCCAAAAAGTAAATCGAGCCTTTAAGAATACCTACCACAAGGAGGTTTTTGCCCTCAAAGTCCTTTGTGATTTGTGCGCCGAGACGAGCGTTGATTGCTTCAAGTTCCTCTTTGGTGACAAGCACCTTTTCAATATTTCCATCAAGATTAGCCATAGTAATCTCCTTTTATCAATTAAAAATTTATCGTTCTTCTCTGAAATAAGATAATCCGAGAGCGGCAGGACCTTGGTCCTCTTTCTTCTTTCTTACGCTGACAAGGATGAGAACAAGGATTGTTACAACATAAGGAATCATCTTGAAAAGTTCCTGTGTGCGGAGTGCGCTTGGAACATAGAGATAAACAATGTAAAGTCCGCCGAAAACGATTGAACCGAGAATACTCATATTCGGCTTCCACACTGCAAAGATAACAAGTGCGATTGCAAGCCAACCTCTGTCGCCGAAGCCGTCGTTTGACCACACGCCGTTTGCATAGTCCATAACATAGTAAAGACCGCCAAGACCTGCGATAACAGAGCCGATACCTGTTGCGATGTACTTTGTTTTTTCAACATTAATGCCTGCTGCATCGGCAGTTGCAGGGTTTTCGCCTACTGCACGGAGATGCAAGCCGACCCTTGTCTTGTTGAGCACATATGCACAAACAAGAGCAATGATGATTGCAAGATATGCCAAAAAGCCGTAGCTCAAAAACAGCTTGCCGAACCATCCCGTTGTTTCCGCAACAGGGAGAGTTTTGCTGAAATAAGCAGAAGTTGTTGAAAGAGCAACTGACGGAACATCTGCGCCTGTGAGCTTGATGAGCGAACCGCCGAAGAAGTTGCCGAAGCCTGTGCCGAAAGTTGTGAGTGCAAGACCCGTTACATTTTGGTTAGCCTTGAGGGTTACGGTGAGGAATGAATAAATCATACCTGCGATGAGCGAGCCCAAGATACAAAAAATGAGCGGAATAAAAATTGCAAGAAAGCCGTTGGCGTCTGCCTTGTCGGTGAGTGAATTTTCGTAGAAAAACGCACCGATAACGCCACTCATACCGCCGATATACATAATGCCCGGGATACCGAGATTGAGGTTGCCCGATTTTTCTGTAATGATTTCACCTGTTGAGCCGAACAAAAGCGGAATGCCCTGCATAATGGCTCTGTGAAGAAAAGTAATCAAAGTTGCAAACATATTACTTTACCTCCTTTTTTGATGAAGTGCGGAACTGCAATTTGTAGTTGATGAAGAACTCACTGCCGATAATGAAGAACAAAATTATACCGGTGATGATTTCCGAAAAACTCTGATTAAGACCGAAAATCATTGAGATTTGGTCTGCGCCTGCTTCGAGGAACACCAAAAGCAATGAGGTCAAAACCATATAAATAGGATTGAACTTTGCAAGCCACGATACCATAATTGCGGTGAAGCCTCTGCCGTCGGCAGTTGTGGTTGAGATTGTGTGGTCTGTGCCGCCGACAAGGAGAAGTCCTGCGATACCGCACACAGCACCCGAAAGTGCCATAGTTCTCAAAATAACCTTTTTAACATTGATACCGATATATCTTGCGGTATTTTCAGATTCGCCGACTACCGAAATTTCGTAGCCGTGCTTTGAATATTTGAGGTAGATGTACATTGCAATGGTGATTGCAAGAACAATCAAGATATTGAGGAGATAGGTTTTATCCCCGATTACAGGAAGCCATCCGGCCTCTGTTTCACGGTTGATAATGCCAATTTTGCCCGCACCCTTTGGATTTTCCCAAAGCATACAGAAATACGAAACGAGCTGAATTGCAACATAGTTCATCATAAGTGTGAACAAGGTTTCGTTTGTGTTGAAGTTTGCCTTGAACACAGCCGGAATAAGTGCCCAAAGAGCACCTGCAACAACGGAAGCGACAATCATAATGATGATGAGAAGTGCATTTGGCACTTTGTTGCCGAGGAGCACCATACAAGCGGTTGTTGCCAAACCGCCGATAAGCACCTGACCTTCGCCGCCGATGTTCCAAAATCGCATCTTAAATGCAGGGGTGAGTGCAAGCGAAACGCAGAGGAGCATTGCAAGGTTTTGGAGAAGTTTCCACACCTTTCTGCTTGAACCGAAAGCACCCTCAAACATTGTGGCATACACGCTGATTGGGTTTTCGCCCGTGAGGAGCATTGTAATAATGCCCGAAAAAACAAGTGCAAGGAGTATTGCAATAATTCTGATTGCCCAGGACTTTGCCTTTGACACTCCGTCCCTTTTGACTACATGAAAAAGAGGTTCACGCACGGTTGAATTATTCTTTGCCATCTGTGTTTACCTCCCTGTCAACGCTTTTGGTCATCAAAAGACCGATTTCTTCCTTGGTAGCGGTTTTGCCGTCTACCACTCCGGTGATGACACCGGAATTAATTACCATAATTCTGTCGCACAGCTCGATGAGAACATCCAAATCCTCACCAACGAAAATAACGGCTGTGCCCTTTTCCTTTTGCTCCGAAAGCAATCCGTAAATGGTGTATGACGAGTTGATGTCAAGACCTCTTACGGGATAAGCAACCATAAGCACCTTTGGTCCGAGTGCGATTTCTCTGCCGACAAGAACCTTTTGAACATTACCGCCCGAAAGTCGTCTTACGGGAGTTGAAGCACTCGGAGTGACAACCTCGAGTTTTTCGATAATGTCATCTGCCAAATGCTTTGGCTCTTTTCTGCTGAGGAATGCGGTTTTGCCGCCCTTGTACGAACGGAGCATCATATTGTCAACAATGTCCATATTGCCGACAAGACCCATACCGAGTCTGTCCTCCGGAACGAACGAAAGAGCAATGCCAAGTTTTCTGATTTCTCTCGGTGATTTGCCTACAAGCTGTTGCGGACCCAAGTCGTCAGGCTTGTACAAAATGCTCGACTTCTTTGTTGTTTGCTGAAGTCCTGCGATTGATTCAAGAAGTTCTTTTTGACCGCAACCGCTGATACCTGCAATGCCGAGGATTTCGCCACCGTAAGCCTTAAAGTTTACATCGTCAAGTGCCTTTGTGCCGTCACGCTTGATAACGGTGAGGTGCTCAACATCAAGACGCTCTTTTACATTCTTTGGTTCTTCTCTTATGATATTAAGGTCTATTTTTTCACCCATCATAGCTTCCGTAAGCGATTGCTCGGTTGCGTCCTTTGTAGACACGGTGTCTACATGCTCGCCCTTGCGGAGAATTGCAACACGGTCGGAAATTTCCAAAACCTCGTGGAGCTTGTGAGTGATTATGATAATTGATTTACCGTCCTTGCGCATATTGCGAAGAACATCAAATAATTTTTCTGTTTCCTGTGGGGTAAGTACAGCGGTCGGCTCGTCAAGAATAAGAATATCCGCACCTCTGTAAAGTACCTTGATAATTTCAACAGTCTGCTTTTCGGATACAGACATATTGTAGATTTTTTTGTCTAAATCAATGTTAAAGCCGTACTTGTCCGTGATAGCCTTAACACGCTTTTCAGCCTCTTTGATATTGTATTTTTTGCCGTCCTCTACACCGAGAACTATATTTTCGGTAGCGGTAAAAACATCAACAAGTTTGAAGTGCTGATGAATCATACCTATTTTATACTTAAATGCGTCTTTAGGAGATTTGATTACAACCTCATCTCCGTCAACAAAAATCTGACCTTCATCGGGAAAGTAAATACCGGACACCATATTCATAAGTGTGGTTTTGCCCGAACCGTTTTCGCCGAGGATAGCCAAAATTTCTCCGTGGTGCACCTGCAACGACACATCGTGATTTGCCACAACTTTGCCGAATTTTTTGGTGACGCCCTTTAATTCCAAAGCTAATTTGTTTTCCATTGCGACCTCTTAAATCATCATAAAAGAATAAATTTTGTCATTTTTATACTTCTGTATAAAACAACTATACCGTGACGAGGGTAATCCCTCGCCACGGAGTGTAGTTTATTAAAGCGTTACTTAGAATGCTGTGTCGAGCAATTCGATACCGTCGATTTGAATGTCGAAGTATGGAGCTGCACGGTATTCTGATTCGTGGAAATAACCGTCAGATACAGCTTCTGTATCAGGAGTGTAGTTTGCGTCTGTGTCAACATCAGCCATATAGCTTGTGAGGTGACCGTCAGCATCTACCTTTGCATTTACATTCTTGTCCTTTGTTACTGTAACAGTAAATGTTGAAGTATCAAATACATGGATTGTGCCGTCTTCAAGACCCTTCTTTGCCTTTTCAACTGCTTCTGCTGTGCCGTCAGCTGTTGCCTTTGCACCGAAGTCTGTGAGGCATACAGAATTGTCAGCAAGTGTGCCAACCCAGTCAGCCTCGATTTCCTTACCCTCTTGAACTGCCTTGATGCAGTGCTCATAGTAAGGAGCCCAGTTGATTCTTGAAGATACGATGAATGTGTTAGGGCAAGCTGATTCTGTTGAACCGTTGTATGAAACATTCGGAACGCCTGCTTTTTCACAAGCTGTAGGAGCACCCATTGAGTCAGCGTGCTGTGAAATAACTACGCAACCGTCGTTGATGAGCTTTTGAGCAGCTTCTTTCTCGGCTGTTTCGTCATACCATGAACCTGTGAATGTAACCTTCATTGTTGCTGATGGGCAAACGCTCTTTGCACCAAGATAGAATGAAGTGTAACCTGAAATAACTTCAGCGTAAGTATATGCACCGACATAACCCAACTTAGCCTGGTCAGCAGTGATCTTCTTGTCAGCGATCATTTGGTTGAGCTTTTCACCTGCTGCAACACCTGCAAGGTATCTGCCCTCGTAGATTGCAGAGAAAGCGTTGTGGTAATTTGGAAGGTTCTCTGTGTGAGCCTTTGTACCTGTTGCGTGAAGGAACTGTACATCAGTGAATTCCTTTGCAGCCTGAATGATGTAGTCCTCGTGACCGAAGCTGTCTGCAAGAATGAGGTTGCAGCCTTCGTCAACAAGTTCAGCAGCTGCTTCATATGCAGCCTGACCTTCTTCGATGTTGTTCTTCTGAACAAGCTCTACTCCGCAAGCCTCAGCAGCTTCCTGTGCAGCTGCGATAAAGTTCTTGTCGTAAGTTGAGTTTTCATCATGAAGAGTAATCAAACCGAACTTAACTGTCTTTGCGTCTGTTGATGATGGTTCTTTGCTGTCGTCATTGCTCTTTGAAGCAGAGCAGCCTGCAAATGCAGCCACAACTACCATCAAAGCAGCAAGGAGAACAGCCAAAACTTTTTTAGTGAGTTTCATTTCGTTTTCCTCCGTTGAATAAAATGATTTATATTACAGGCAAAGTTGCCATATAACCAAATGAAAGTTTAATCTCTGAACACAATTTCGCCCTTATCGGCGTCCATAGATTCGATAATTGCAAGCGATTCAACACGAATGCCCTTTGCACGAAGCTTGTCACCGCCGTGCTGATAGCCCTTTTCAATAACCGTGCCACAGCCGACAAGCTCTGCACCGCTCTCTTTGACAAGGCTGATTAAACCATTGAGTGCATTGCCGATAGCAAGAAAGTCGTCAACAATAAGAACTTTATCGCCGGGGTTGAGGAACTTTTTGCTGACCATAATATTATAGGTTGTGCCGTGAGTAAACGACTCAACAGGAGCAGTATACACATCACCGGCAATATTCTTTGTTTTGTTCTTCTTTGCAAATACTAAAGGGCATCCGAACTCCTGTGCTACCATCGCACCGATAGCAATACCCGATGCCTCTATAGTCAGAATTTTATTGACGCCCTCATTTTGATATAATCTATGAAATTCTTTGCCCACTTCTGCCAAGAAGGTGCAATCTATCTGGTGGTTGAGAAAACAGTCTACTTTTAGGATGTTACCGGCATAAACCTGTCCCTCTTCAAGAATTTTCTTCTTTAACAAATCCATAGTTATATCCACCTATCCTCTAAAATACACATATATTTTATATTATAAAGGAACAAAATTCAACAGTTTTTTTACTTTGATACACTTTTTTAACTATTTTATCTATCCGTCACAAAGAAACGCCAAAACTTCCGCCCTTGTTCGTGCATTTTGTCACCTTGAATTTTTTTGCCGTTGTGGTGTATTATTAGATTATAGAGCAATATTATCAGCCTTGTTACGGGGTTCGTTGATTTATTATTGGAGATGATGATATGATAAAATTAATCGCACTTGATTTGGACGGTACGCTCACTTCTGCCGACCATATGACTGTTACACAAAAAACAAGGGACGCCTTGAAGCGTGCCCACGACGCCGGAGCAAAGATTTCTATTGCCACAGGCAGAACCGTTGCCATCATCGGCGACATCTGTCAGCAGGTTCCCGAAATTGACTATGTGATTTACTCAAACGGAGCGGGCGTTCTTGATAGACACAACCAAAAAATCATATATTCTAAATTTATGCCGTGGGAACTTGTTGCACCGATTTACGACACACTCAACACAATGCCAACATTTTTTGAGGTTTATGTTGACGGTGTAAGCTACTATCAGCTCGACAAAGCAAAGTTTTATCCAAACGGTGCATTGCCACAGGAATTTGTTGACGAATTGCTCGGAAAAATGAGCGGTGTTGAAGATTTGAGAGCCGTGCTTGAGGGCAACGAGATAGAAAAATTCACCGCATATTTTAACGACAGAGCCGACTACGACAAGGCTTGGAATTATTTGAGCGGTTTCAAGGAACTGTATCTTGCTTCCTCGCTTCCGATAAGTATGGAATTCACAATGGCAAATGTCAACAAAGGCACAGCGATTGAGGGAATGTGCAAGGTGCTCGGCATCACAAATGCGGAATGTATGGCATTCGGTGACGCAGGCAACGACATTGAAATGCTCGAATTTTGCAAATACGGAGTTGCAATGGGCAACGCAACAGACGAATGCAAACGCCACGCAAGATTTGTGACAAAAGCAAACACCGAAGACGGCATCGCCTACGCAATTGAGCAAATTATGGAAGTGTAATAATTTCAAACATTATGAATATCCTTTTCGTTTTTTCTAAAACTAATAAAAAACGGAAAGGATTTTTTTATGCACAGTATCAAGGGAACAAAAACCGAAGCAAATCTGATTGCTGCGTTCAACGGCGAAACACAGTCGAACACAAAGTATACGCTGTTTGCAACAAAGGCGAGAAATGACGGCTACAACGAGATTGCAAACATTTTTGAGCAGACCGCAAAAAACGAACTTGCCCACGCAAGATTGTGGTATAAGTATCTCCACAGCGATGAAATGCCCGACACACAAACAAATTTGACCGAAGCGGTTGACGGCGAAAATTTTGAATGGGTGAACATGTATCCCGAATTTTCAAAGACGGCATCGGAAGAGGGTTTCACAGAAATTGCAAAGCTCTTTGACCTTGTTGCCAAGGTGGAATCCCAACACGAAAGCAAGTTCCGTCAGCTTTTGACGGATGTGAAAAATCAAAAGGTTTTCACCAAAGACGGCGAGGCAATTTGGATTTGTATGAATTGCGGTCATATCGTTGTCGGCAAGTCCGCACCGGAGGTTTGTCCACTCTGCAAAGTGCCGAAAGCCTATTTTAAAGAATATAAAAATTCGTAAAAATAAAATTAATGCTTGACAAATGTAACTATCTTGGTTATAATAAGTCTTGCAATTGCGGATTTAGCTCATCCGGTAGAGCGTCACCTTGCCAAGGTGAAGGTAGCGAGTTCGAGTCTCGTAATCCGCTCCAAAAATGAAAATCCTCACCACACGGTGGGGATTTTTTATTTTTAAATTGTAGCAGTCGAGACTCGAAAAGACCGTTGCGAAGCAAAGAACAGTCCGGGGGACTGTTCGTCGGTCGGGTGCGTGTCGGCGAGCGCAGAAGCGAGCCGAGCGAGTCTCGTAATCCGCTCCAAACAAAAGCACTCACCAAAATCGGTGAGTGTTTTTTATTGCCGATAACGCACATATTTTTCGTTTTTTATTTTATTTGTAAGGGTCAGGCTTGCTTGACCCATTTTTTTATATAAACAAAGGGATAGGCAAGCCTATCAGTATTTTTAACACGCTATGGGCTGTTGAGAAAGGTTCTGAATTTCGTTTTCTTGCGAGTGGGAGCTGTACGATGGTACCGCCCCCGAGCAAAAAACGAAAAACGCCAAAAATGCCGCAAATTCGATGTTTGTGGCACTTTTACAATCCCTCCGTCAACACTTCGTGTTACCACCTCCCTTTACACAAGAGAGGCAGTAAGCGGTTAGTTTATTTATTGGCGTGATTCAGGAATTTTATCATCAGTCTTTTTTAGGAACGATTTTGTCCTTGCCGCCCATATACATACGGAGTGCTTCAGGAATAGAAACCGTGCCGTCTGCATTGAGATTGTTTTCAAGGAACGCAATGAGCATTCTCGGCGGAGCAACAACCGTGTTGTTAAGAGTATGAGCAAGGTAGTTGCCTTTTTCGCCCTTAACACGAATCTTTAGGCGTCTTGCCTGTGCGTCTGTAAGATTTGAGCATGAGCCGACTTCAAAGTACTTCTTCTGTCTTGGTGACCACGCTTCAACATCGACCGACTTAACCTTGAGGTCTGCAAGGTCGCCCGAGCAACATTCAAGTGTTCTTACAGGAATATCGAGTGAGCGAAACAAATCAACGGTGTTCTGCCAAAGTTTGTCAAACCACATCTTTGATTCTTCAGGCTTGCAGACAACAACCATTTCCTGCTTCTCAAACTGATGAATTCTGTATACACCACGCTCCTCAATGCCGTGAGCACCCTTTTCCTTACGGAAGCAAGGAGAATACGAAGTGAGAGTGAGCGGAAGTTTTTCTTCAGGTGTGATAGTGTCAATAAACTTACCAATCATTGAGTGCTCGGAAGTACCGATAAGATACAAGTCCTCGCCCTCGATTTTGTACATCATAGCGTCCATTTCCTCAAAGCTCATAACGCCTGTTACAACATTTGAGCGAATCATAAACGGCGGTACAACATATGTGAAACCACGGTCAATCATAAAATCACGGGCATAGCTGATAACAGCGGAATGAAGTCGTGCAATATCACCCATAAGATAGTAGAAGCCGTTGCCTGCAACTCTGCCGGCAGCCTCCATATCAATGCCGTCAAACGTTTCCATAATATCGGTGTGATAAGGGATTTCAAAATCAGGAACAACAGGCTCGCCGAAACGCTGAACCTCAACATTTTCGCTGTCGTCCTTACCAATCGGAACAGACTCGTCAATGATGTTCGGAATCATCATCATTCTTTTTGTTACTTCCTCTGTAAGCTCGTTTTCCTTGCCTGCAAGTTCGTCAAGTTCCTTTGCCTGAGCGGTAACCTTTTCTTTGAGAGCCATTCCCTCTTCTTTTTTGCCCTGTGCCATAAGAGCACCGATTTCCTTTGAAATCTTGTTTCTGTTGGCACGGAGTTCATCTGCTCTTGCGATAACCTGACGGCGTTCCTCGTCAAGCTCAATAACCTCGTCTACAAGATGAAGCTTGTGGTCCTGAAATTTCTTTTTGATGTTTTCTTTAACCACATCGGGATTTTCTCTGACAAATTTAATATCTAACATTATTTTTTCTCCTGTTTGTTATTTATAAATATATATTATATTACTTTGCGATGGCATTTGCAATATTTTTTAGGTCATCAAGGGTGTAAAACTCAATTTCGAGCGTTCCCTTGTTTCTGCCGTTGTACACTCTGACCTTTGTGCCGAGTGCCTCTGTGAGCGAAAGTTCAACCTCGTCATAAAAGCTGTCACGCCTTTTTGCGGTTTTTTGCTCTGTTGATTTTGTGGCAGGACGCTTCGCCATTTTTTCAACATCACGCACCGTGAGTTTCTTTGAAACGATTTGATTTGCACATTCAATCATCATCGGCTGATTGTCAAACGCAAGAAGTGCCCTTGCGTGACCGGCTGAAATTGTGCCGTCTTTTGCCATTTCTCTAACCTCTTCAGGCAATTTGAGAAGTCGCAAAGCGTTGGTGATTGCCGGTCTTGACTTGCCGACAGAAGTTGCCACCTGTTCTTGAGTGTATCCGCATTTATCAATAAGTGCCTGAAGTCCCTCCGCCTCTTCAATCGGGTTAAGGTCCTCACGCTGTAAGTTTTCGATAATGGCTATTTCCATAGCCTCGGTGTCGGAAAGCTCCTTGATGATTACCGGAACTTCCTTAAGCTCTGCCAAACGGCTCGCTCTCCAACGGCGCTCACCTGCAACAAGCTGATATCCTCCGCTTGTAAGCGGTCGAACCAAAAGCGGTTGAAGCACGCCGTGCTGACGAATGGAATCCGCAAGTTCTTCAAGTGCCGTTTCGTCAAATGTTTTTCTCGGCTGTTCTTTGTTCGGGGTGATTTCGTTTATGTTGAGCGTGCTTGTTGACACCATTGAATCGGTGTTGTTTTCAAGCATCAACGCACCCAAACCCTTACCGAGTCCTGACTTTTTTGCCATATTTTCCTCCTACTTTGAAATTGTTGCGGTTGGCGGATTTGATTGCACAACCTACACCCAATCCCAATGCTATATATTTTATAATCACTATTGCATTGAATATGCTGTCGTAAAAAATAGGTTTCCCCGATTCGCCGTGCAAGTAAATCGGAGCGCTTTTCCACCCGAACATATCCACAAATCCATAATTAAAATCGTAATAAGTAATTCCCGATACGCTTATCGCTATGCCGACTGCCAAGAAAAACAAAACCGACAAAACAAACATTACCGTTCTGTATTCCTGCCTGTACACCACATTGCCGTTTGCATCAAAAACAGGTTCTCGCCGTGCAAAACTGATAAGCACAATGAAAAGCATAAGGAATATCGGAGCGGAAAGATAATACACAGCAACTCCGCCGAGCATTTCAAACAGGCCCTCGCCTATATCGCCCAACGTTTCGACAATTATCATTCCGAGCAAGAAATGTGAAACTAATGCGTAAATAAAATACGCTGTTATATCTCTCAACATAAATGTTCGTTGTGAAGCCTTAACGGCATAGTAGATGCACAAGCCTAATTCTACACCGATAAGCAAAATCATAAAAACTGTAAGCGTGCTTGAAGTTCCGCCGTAAATCACATAACCAAAACCGAACTCTTTGCCAATATCAAACCAATTTTCAAGAACAAAAACCAATGCAATGACAAATTGCATAATGATTGATATTGCAAAAAACACGAGCGAAGCGGCAAAACTCGCCTTGCTTGTTATCTTTTCCTGCGAAATGTCCAAACTTGAATTTTTCTGCCAAGCCAGACGAGGAATAACAACCGTCTTTTCTTTCGCCTGCAGTTTCGCAGAAACATTATTTATACTTTGTGCAAGCCTGCTCAAGTCGGTTTGAGAAAACGCAAAGAGTGCAACCGCAAGAATTACAAGACATTCGCCTCCATCCATCACCCTCAAAATATACGACAAATCCTTGTATGCTTCAAAGTCGTAAGCAAAAATTTCATCACGCTTATTAATAACAGCCATTGATTGATAAACTGCCGGTAGGACGGGCAAAAACAGGCAATATCTGATTTTTTTATTATTTTGAAAGCAGCCTTGCGAAATGAATCCACACACTATAAGTGCGGCGATTTTCATTGCACAAGCAACCATCCAATCATCGCCGACATCTGCCCTGATAATTGAAAAATATGCGAAAATTACCAAGTCTGCAAAACCGATAAAAAAGAACGGTGCCGAAATCAACCTTGGCGATGAGGTCCTCGAAAGCATAATTACAAGCAACAGCAAAGAACCGAGAACTGACGGCAACATATAGTTTAAGGAACTGAATATTCCAAAGAAAGAATTTACGCCGACAAAAACATTGCTTAAACTAATAAGCACCAAAAGTCCTGCAATCACTTCAAATATGACTGCAATCGTTTTGTCTGTAACAGGCTTTTTCATAGCATCACCCTACACTTTCATATTAAAGTGGTTGGTATTATTGATTTTTCAAAAATTCTTCAACAAATTTTTTGTATGCGAATGACGGCTTGGAATATTTTTCGTAATAGATTACAGGTTTACCGAAGCTCGGTGCTTCTGCAATCTTGACGGAACGAGGGATAGCCGTTTTGTATGGCTTGCCCGGAAAGTATTGCGACACTTCATCAATTACCATTTGGTTGAGCCTCAATCTGCCGTCATACATTGTGAAGAGAACGCCCTCAAGTTCGAGGTGTTCATTGTAGTGCTGTTTGATTGTGCGAACTGTTGAAATGAGCTGGCTCAAGCCCTCAAGAGCATAATATTCACACTGAAGCGGAACAATGAGCGTATCTGCGGCAACAAGTGCGTTGATTGAAAGCAATCCGAGTGACGGCGGACAGTCAATAATTACATAATCGAACTCCATAATGAGAGTTGCAATTGAACACTTCAACACGCTGTTGCGGTTTTCAAGCTCTGCAATTTCTACCTCTGCGCCTGCAAGATTCATATTGGCAGGGAGGAGATACAGATTTTTGAACTCTGTTTCAATCATAACGGAACGGGCGGTTTGCTCGCCAATCATCACATCATATGTGCTGAATTCAACTTCGCTTTTGTCGATGCCGACACCTGATGTGGAATTGCCTTGCGGGTCGATGTCAATAAGCAGGGTTTTGTAGCCCTTTTGACCCAAACCGGCAGCCATATTAACACATGTTGTGGTTTTGCCGACTCCGCCTTTTTGATTGAAAATTGCAACAGTTTTACTCATAAAGTCACCTCATTTGTTTACTGATATTATTATACTACTATACCGATTATATATCAAGGTGAATATATGGTGTATGTTCCACATGAAACATCAATATGTGGCTTTGAATGTTTCATATGAAACATTATTGTTATAATGCTATAAACCAACCGTTGTTTCACATGAAACAACGCAAAACGGACAGGCATAACCTGTCCGTTCCGCTGTGATGAAAAGAGGAGAATATGTTTAAAATGGTTTTACCCATTTTAAGCCGATTTTTGACCGACTGCCTTGGGTATCTTGATTCGATACTCAATGTACTCATCGGTTTCTGTTTGGTCAGATATGGCATCAATTCCCGATTCCTGCATCGTTTTGATAGCCTTGTTGACCGTGTTGACAAATATTCTGAAATCCTTGTAAATAGGGTGGTTTGTTCGTTTTTTAGGCTTTGGCTTTGCATAAAATGTTGCAATATAGCTTTCCGTTTGGGCAACATTCAAGTGTCTGTCCTTGATTACATTGAGCACAGTCCAAATGTCTTTTTCATCCTCAATGGCAAGGAGCGCCCTTGCATGTCGCTCGGTGAGGTGCTCTTTTTCAATAAAATATCGCACATCAACGGGGAGTTTGAGCAAACGCACCTTGTTTGAAAGTGCCGATTGGCTTTTGCCAAGCGCCTTGGATATGTCTTGCTGGGTCATCCCGAACACCGTCATAAGCTGTCCGATTGCCACCGCTTCTTCAAAAAAAGACAAATCCTCACGCTGTACATTTTCGAGTATGGAGTACACAGCCGATTGCTCTCGGTCTATGTCCATCTCTATGCACGGCACGGTGTCTATGCCTGCCAAGATTGCGGCACGGAGTCGGCGTTCACCTGCAATGATTTCGCAGTAATCCGAATTGTTCATTCTGCGAATAAGGAGCGGTTGAAGTATTCCGTTTTCTTTGATTGAATTGGCGAGTGCAAGCATTTCTTCCGATTGAAATTGATGCCTCGGCTGATTTGGATTAGGCAACAGCTTTTCGGTTGCTATATATGAGATATTGTTCATAAGCCTGTCCTTTCGATATATCTATATTATCATAAACAACGCAAAAAGAAAAGGATTTCTCATCGTGAGAAATCCCTTTAATTCGTCAAAAAGTCCCTTTTTACAAAGGTTTTGTTGATATTTTTTTGGACTTACGGGGGAACTGTGTCGGAGTTTGCGATATTTTTTTAATCACAACAATTGAGCGCGGTTCTGTTCCGTTAAGTTTATATGAAATATTCTCCACAACTTCACCACCAAGGGTTGAAATTGCATCCTTTGCCGATTCGGTATCGTCACTGCTACCCTTGAGCGCCACGAAATATCCGCCGACTTTTACGAACGGCAGGCAATACTCGGCAAGCACATTCATAGGCGCAACTGCTCTTGCGGTTGCCAAATCGAACATTTCTCGGTAATTTTTGTCTTGTCCTGAGTCTTCTGCACGAGAATGAATGAGCTGTGCTTCAAGTTCGAGAGCGTGGATGGCTGTATCCAAGAATGTTAATCTTTTGTTAATTGCGTCCATCATTGTTAGACACAATTCTGGTTTATAGATGAGCAACGGCACACTCGGAAAGCCTGCTCCGGCACCAACATCAATGACCGTTTTGATATTTTCCAAATCAAAATACTTTGGAAGCATAAGGCAGTCAAGAAAATGCTTAACCTCAATTTCCTCCGGTTCGGTGATTGCGGTCAAATTCATCTTGCCGTTCCACTCCACAAGAAGCTCGGCGTACTTGTCAAATCTGTCGAGTGCTTGCTCGTCAAGAGTTATTCCATTTTCTTTTGCAATGTTGCAAAGTCGATTTTTGTCAATCATTGTGCATACTCTCCAAAATAATATTCAACGCAGTGATGTCGGCAGGGTTAACACCGCTGATACGGCTTGCCTGTCCGAGATTTTGCGGACGGATTTTTGACAGCTTCTCAATGGCTTCCAGTCGCAAACCTTTAAGCGTTGAATAATCAATGTCGGCAGGGATTTGCTTTGCCTCGATTCGGCGCATTTCCTTAATCTGTGCTTCCTGCTTTTTGATGTAACCCTCGTATTTTATGCTAATTTCAACCTGCTCAAAAACTTCAAACGGAAGTTCAGGGCGGTCAACATCAATCGTTTTGAGGTCGTCATATGTAATCTGCGGTCTGCGGAGAAGTTCAATCATTTTGCATCCTGTTTTGAGTGGGGCAGTGCCCTTGGATGTCAAAATTTGCTGAACCTCATCGGTCATCGGCACAGACAAATTTTTGACACGGTTGAACTCTTCCTTGATGAGTTCCTGTTTCTTGCAAAACTTTGCAAAACGCTCATCGCTGATAAGTCCGATTTTATGGCCTGTCGGGGTGAGGCGAATGTCCGCATTGTCCTGACGGAGCACCAAACGGTATTCGCTTCGGCTCGTCATCATTCTGTACGGATCGGAACAACCCTTTGTAACAAGGTCGTCAATCAAAGTACCGATGTACGAACCGCCACGGTCGAGAATGAGTGGTTCTTCGCCCTTGATTTTGAGTGCTGCGTTAATTCCGGCAACAAGTCCCTGTGCCGCAGCCTCCTCGTAACCGCTTGAACCGTTGAACTGTCCTGCGCCGTAAAGCCCCGGAATATCAAGGAATTCAAGTGTTGCTTTGAGTGCGGTCGGGTCAACGCAATCATATTCGATAGCGTAAGCCGCCCTCATAACCTGCGCGTGCTCAAGTCCTTTGATTGTGTGGATAAACGCAAGCTGAACATCCTCGGGAAGTGAGGAGCTCAAACCCTGCAAGTACATTTCTTCTGTATTTTCGCCACAAGGTTCGATGAAAAGCTGATGCCTCTCCTTGTCGGCAAACCTAACGATTTTATCCTCAAAGCTCGGACAATAGCGAGGTCCTTTGCCCTCGATTTTTCCGCTGTACATCGGTGAACGGTCAAGGTTGTCGAGAATAATCTGCTTCGTTTTCTCGTTTGAATAAGTGATGTGGCAAACAACCTTGTTTTCAGGGCGCTTGTCGGTTTCAAACGAAAACGGCACGGTGACCTCATCGCCCTCTTGAACATCAAGACCGTCAAAATCAATGCTTCGTCTGTTAACACGGCTCGGTGTGCCCGTCTTAAATCTGCGAAGCGGAATGTTGAGTTTGTAAAGTGCTTTACTAAGTTCGTTGGCAGGGAACATTCCGTCCGGTCCGCTCTCGTATGTTACATCACCGATGTAAACTCTGCCGCCCAAAAATGTGCCTGTCGCAATAATCACAGCCTTGGCACGGAACAACGCTTCAAGCCTTGTCTTGACAATCCACTCGTCACCGTCTTTGTAAAGGTCAACGATTTCACCCTGACGAATGTCGAGATTGTCGGTGAGTTCAAGGGTGTGCTTCATTCCGGCAGAGTACTCACGCCTGTCGATTTGAGCACGGAGCGAGTGAACCGCAGGGCCTTTACCGAGGTTGAGCATTCTGCTTTGAAGCGAATACTTGTCCGCCGCCTTGCCCATTTCTCCGCCGAGGGCATCAATTTCTCTGACAAGGTGACCCTTGCTTGTGCCACCGATTGACGGATTGCATGGCATATTGCCGACCCAATCCAAATTTATTGTAAACACGGCGGTTTTCACGCCGAGCCTTGCAGATGCAAGCGCCGCTTCAATTCCTGCGTGACCTGCACCGATAACTATTACATCATATTTTCCGCCAAAATATTCCATAATTCTCCACTAAAATTATTTTCCAACACAAAACTTGCTGAAAATGTTGTTAACTACTTCTGTTGTTGCTTTTTTACCTGTGAGCGAGAGAAGCTCCTCAACCGCACTGTCAACCATAACATTGACTGCGTCATAGGTCACGCCCATCTCAACTCCGCCGATTGCTTCGGCAATATTTTCCTTGGCATTTTGGCAATTCTGCCTTTGACGAAGATTCGCCAAAATCGGAGCACCCGTGTCAAAATCCTGAACACCGAGCAATTCCTCGACTGCCGAGGACAACTCCTTTAATCCTTTGTTTTCCTTTGCGCAAATGTAAACCACCTTTGCAAATGCGTTTTCTATTTCGTCTGTTTCAAGCCTTTGTTCAAGGTCAACCTTGTTGATGACCGCAACGGCAGGCTTGTTTTTTGCCTTTTCAAGAATTTCTCTGTCCTGCTTTTGAAGCGGTTTGTTGTTGTCAAAAACCGCAAGAACGAGCTGTGCTTCGTCAAGTGCCTTGTACGCTTTGTCAATTCCGATGCTTTCAACCACATCATCACTTTCACGCAGACCTGCCGTGTCACGCAGATGAAGAACAAGGTCGCCGAGGCGAACGCTCTCCTCAACAATATCACGGGTTGTGCCCTCAATTTGAGTGACAATGCTCTTGTCCCTGCCGACAAGCATATTCATCAAACTACTTTTGCCGACATTCGGCATACCGACAATCGCCGTGTCAACTCCGTCAATCACGGTTTGACCGTTGTCATAATTTTGAAGAAGCTCGTCAAGCTCGCCCTCACATTCTTTTAGAGTTGCAAGCAGTTCGGTTTCTTCAAGTTCGGGGATTTCCTCATCGGGATAATCCACCCAAGCCGACATAAGTGCCGACATATCAAGCAATTTTTGGAGCACCGAATTAATCTTATCGCTCAAAGAACCCTGCAAGGCATTGAAAGAAGCTTTCATTCCTGCTTCGCCCTGTGCAGAAATCAGGCTTGCCACCGATTCTGCCTGGGTCAAATCCATTTTGCCGTTGAGGAACGCCCTCTTTGTAAATTCTCCCGCCTCGGCAGGCTTTGCACCTGCATCAAGCACGGCTTCCAAGGTTTTTTGAACTATAAGAAGTCCGCCGTGAACGCTGATTTCCACAACATCCTCACCCGTGTAGGATTTTGGAGCTTTGAACACAAGTGCAACCGCATTGTCGCTCGGTTGACCGCCGATTATAACATTGCCGAATTTTGCTCTGTATCCGCCGAGGTCTGCAAGCAAACTGCCGTCCATAGCCTTGAAAACTCTGTCCGCAACCGCTGTTGCCTCGTCACCGCTTATTCTGATTACACCGATTCCGCCTGCCGCATTACCGGTTGCTATTGCTGCAATAGTTGACATACTCCTTCTCCCACTTCCTAAAAATTTATACAAAAAAGGTGCAAAATACCTATTACAATAATAAGTAACTGCACCTTTCACCTGCTTATTTATTCACTTCAATCTTGCCGAACTTTGGCAAATCTGCTCTGTCAGCCTTTGGTGTGTGATTTTCCGGAGCCTTTGTTACAGCCTGATTTCTACCGCCTCTGCGATAGTTTCCGCCGTTTCCGCCGTTTCTCTTTACACCGCCTGTTGGCTCAAGAACAACTCGTCTGTCCTGATTGTATCCGATTGAGCGTGATTCAACACCTTCAATTTCCTGCACTGCTGTGTGGATAATTCTTCTCTCGTACGGATTCATTGGCTCAAATGTGTATCTTCTGCCTGTGCGAAGAACTCTTTGAGCGTTTTTCTTTGCAAGATTTGAGAGAGTCATAGCTCTCTTTTCTCTGTAGTTGCCGACATTAATCACAACTCTGACATATTCCATAGTGCTCTTCTTGATAACAAGAGAAAGAAGATACTGGATGCTGTCGAGTGTTTCGCCTCTGTGACCGATTACAATTCCGTAATCCTCACAATCAAGGTCGATTGTTACAACGCCCTCGGCATAAGACGCTTCAATTTTTGGATCAACAATCTTTAATCCCTCAAGGATTGTCAAGAAGTAGCTCTTTGCATATTCAAGGTCTACGCTCTTTGGATAATCCTTTTTAGGCTGGTCGCTCTTTGCCTCTTGCGCCTCGGCAGGCTTTGCCGGAGCATCCTGCTTTTTTGGAGCTTGTGGCTTCTTTTGAGCAACTTGCTTTTTTTGTGCCGGCTTTTGCTGTGCCGGTTTCTTCTCCGGAGTCGGCTTTTTTGCCTTTTCAGGGCGTTTGCCGTCATCGAAAGAAACCTTAACCTCAAAGTCCTTTTTACCAAAGCCTAAAAAACCTTTGCTTCCTGTTTGGAGCACTTCGGTCTTTATTTCAGCGCCTGCAGGAGCATTAAGCATTGCTTTTGCAGAAGCAACAGCGTCCTCCAAGGTTTTGCCGGAACCGATTCTTTCTATAATCATATATAAATCTCCGATTTATTTTGTCTTTTTTATGCTTTCTTCTCTCGAACGGCGCTCGATGGTTGCTTCAATCATTTGACGGGCAACATTGCGCTTTGGTGGGAAGAATTTTGCCATAAACACCTGCTGTGCGGTTGCAACAAGGTTGGAAATAATCCAATAAAAGCCTACTGCGGCTGAAACCTTGAATGAGATGTAGAAAGAGAAAAACGGCATCATAAGCATCATAATCATCATTTGCTGACCTTGAGCGGCAGCTGCCGGATTTTGCTTTTTCTGAATCTGCTGTGACAACAGTGTTGAGCCAAAAGAAGTAACCAAGCAGAGAATTGGGATGATGATTATAGGGTCTTTCCAGTTCTTAAAGTTCGGAATTTGAGTCATATCAAGGTTTCCGATAAACATATGTGCCTTGTAGTCGGCAATCGCATTAAGCTTCGCCTCAGTGAAAAGTTCAGGGAACTTGTTTGCAAGCACATCCTTGTAAATATCGAAATTCTGGAGAATTTCAATCTGGAAATAATTGCCCTTAATTTCGTGCACCTTGTTGAGTGCTTTGAAAATCGCATCACTGTTTGACGCAATATCAACGCCGATGATATATTGGATAGGATAGTAAATAATACCGATAATACCCATCAAAAATACCATTTGAAAGACCATAGGACCGCAACCCATATTCATAGGATTATGACCTTCACGATTGTAAAGCTCCTGCATTTCCTCTTGCATTTTCTGACGGTCTCTCGGGTCGTTTGAATTTGCGTACTTCTTTTGAATTTTTTGAATTTTCGGCTGAAGACGGGATGTCTTTGCCATTGTTTTTTGCTGTTTGAGGTTTAATGGGAACAATATCAAACGGGTAACGATGGTGAACACAATAAGAGCAAGGAAGTATTGGTCGTTGAAAAGCATCAACAAACCTTCCATACACTTACCGAACAACCAGTACAGCGGTTTAAACAAACCCATACCGTTCGATACAGCCATAGTAATAGTAGTTATCACCGATAATTGTCCTCTTGCTTTGTTTTTTTCATCGGAACAGGGTCGTATCCACCCTTAAAAAAAGGATTGCAACGCAATATTCTCCTTATGGCAAGCAATGTGCCCTTGAATATTCCGTGAATTTGTATTGCCTCGATGGCGTATTGCGAGCAGGTTGGTGTGTATCTGCAAGCACCGTGCGAAAACCTCGGCGACAAAGTCACCTGATAGGTTCTTATCAAAAATATCATAATCTTTTTGATAAAAGCGTTAATCTTCTTCATTCTTAACAGCACCTATTGCCTGCATATGCTTGAGCATAGCCCTCTCCACAACATCCTCCTTGCACTCGGTTGTTCTTGTTCTTGCAACAAAAACAAAATCCCAACTGCCCTCGATGAGTGGCTCAATATTCCTGAAGGCTACTCGAATAACTCGGCGAGCACGGTTGCGCTGAACTGCACCGCCAATTTTTTTGCTTGTGGTTATTCCGTAGCGGACACCGCCCCTACGACTTTTCATTCCGTAGGTAACAAGCGCAGAGCTTGCCTCGCTTTTGCCCCTGTAATACAATCTGCGAAAATCCTTATTTTCCTTTAAGGTTTGACCTTTCACAAAATCGTTCCTTTACTTGCTAATTAGTAAGAAAGTGACTTTCTGCCCTTTGCACGACGGCGAGCAAGTACCTTTCTACCGTTCTTTGTTGACATTCTCTTTCTGAAGCCATGAACCTTCTGTGCATGTCTCTTCTTTGGTTGAAATGTTCTCTTCATTCTTTTTTCACTACCTTTCGCAAAGACTAAACTCGTCTTAATCTTTTATAATCTCTGTGCGGTATAGCACAGGCAAAACGCTTTTTGATATGTGGCAAAACTACCACACATACTATTAGCCTTGATATTATATTATAAAATATGTCAATTTGTCAACAAAAACTTGTATTTATTCTAAATATATTATATAATGGCACTATATGTTGGGGGTGAGCAGGGTGTCAACAACTAAAAATACCGTTTTGGGCATAAAAAAATTTTCAAACATCCTGTTCACATTGGCGATTTTTTTCTCCTCGTGCCAATTTCTTTACAACTACAATCACTTTCTTTTGTCGTTATATTTTAGATATAGCTGGCTTAAACTTCTGCTTGCACTCATAGTGCCGATTGCCGTCACTGTGATTCATTATCTGATAAATCACGACTTGATTTATATTGCCGACCGCACAGCGTCGGTTATGGTTGTCTTTTCAATTTTATTTGTGCTCGACGGCATAAATCTGCGACATTTTGATATGACAGACCGCTCTCGGTCGCTTCATCAGCTCATTTTTGGGTTGGAAACTTTCTTTTCCGTTTTGGCGGTCATAACTTTGATTACGCTTATCCGCCAAAAAGACAGGGAACTCAACAATCATTACGCCGAGTCGCTCAAAGCGTTCTTTTCGGGTTCAATTCCGGTTATGGTTATCGGGTTTGCAAAAATTTATTTTTCATCTCGTATTTACGGCAAAGTATACAATCCGCCAAACCTCATCCCTTTCAACGGCGAAATGAGTGAGTTTGCCAAAAGCGGAGAGCTTGAATTGCTCATCAGAGACGCAGGCAATGTGCTGTTTTTTACGGCTTTGGTCATTGTGCTTTTGGGGATTACAAAGCGGTGCAAATTCTTTTGGGGGATTTGTTTGCCCGTTGCAATCAGCGTTTCTATGGAGTTTTATCAATACTTTTTTAAGTGTGGTGACCCCGATATAGACGATGTTATACTCAACACGGTTGGGGCAATCCTCGGCTGTGTGATTTACAAATTTATTATAGAAAAAATCAAGGAGAATGAATTATGCTGGGAATCATTGGAGCAATGGATGTGGAGGTAGCAAGCATCAAGGCAAAAGTCAAGGATGCTGTTGAAACCGAAATTGCGGGCATAGTTTTTGTTTGCGGAACAATTGAAAATGTTATGGTCACTGTTGCACAGTGCTCACCGGGCAAGGTGAACGCTTCGCTGTGCACACAGATTATGATTGACCGCTTCAAGCCTGACGCAATCATCAATGTCGGCGTTGGCTGTTCGCTTTCAAGCGATGTAATCATCAAAAATGTTGTTATCGCAAACGATGTTTGCGAATATGATATTGACATCACGGCTCTTGGCGAACCGAGAGGCTTCATCAACGGGCTGAATGTCATCAAGGTTGAAACCGACAAGGAGATTTCCGAGGCGCTCAGCCAATGTGCAATCCGTTGCGGAGAAAAAATCCACAGGGGCACGGTTGCTTCGGGCGACACCTTCATTGCATCACAGGAGCTTAAAGACCTTATTTCAACCGAATTCAACGCAATTTGCGGAGAAATGGAAGGCGGTGCAATAGGTCACACCTGCAAGGCAAACAGAGTGCCGTTTGCTGTTTTGCGTTCCATCAGTGACGGCGGTGACGCAAATGCACAGATGGATTATCCAACCTTTAAGATGATTGCTGCCAAAATCAGCACCGACATCATACTTGAATACATCAAAACTCAAAAAACACAGTTTGAATTGTAATCAAAATTCATAGGGGCTAACTGTGTTTGACTAACAACGAAAAAGAACGGCAACAACTGCCGTTCCGTTTCGATATATATTGCAATCTGACTTGCCGGGCAAAACCCGATAATTTACTCTAAAATGTAGTTTGACAAAATGTATTCCTCTGCCTCGGTGATAATATCCTTGAGCGGAGCAAATTGGTTTTCGTCAATGCCTGTGCGTGACTTGTCCTCAATGAGCACAAACTTTGCGTCCTGCACTGCAATCGCTGCCGATGCCAAATCACGAGCAACAGAATAATCAATTCTGAACAACTCTTTTGGCAAATCGCCGGCTTTTGCAAGGGTCAATGCACCACGATATATGCAAAGCATAAAGTAATCATATACAAATTTGCTTTGATTATTGTTTGCACCTGCGGTTGCAAGCTCAAGCAAATATTTTGTTGCGAGCGCCATAGATTTGATTGACCTACCCTCGCCGCTGCCGTCAAGAGCGGAAAGCACATTACCGTTAAATCCGTTTCTGCTTTCGCTCACACCAAGCAGATAATCTGTGGTCACTCCGTAATATCGGCTGCATTTAATAACAAAATCAAGCCCACATTCTCTGATGCCTTTTTCGTAATGAGAAAGAAGTGCTTGAGAAATACCCAAATCGGTGGCAGCCTTTTTTTGGCTGATGCCTCTCTCTTTTCTCATTTTTGAAAGCATTTGGGAGAATTTGGACAGCTTTTCTGTTTCGTTCTTCATAGCTTCCCCTTAAATCAATTCCTAAATATTAGAACAAAGCGATAGTTCTCTTCTCAACACTATACAATTTGTAATCTGAATATATACTACCACTTATTATACTTTTTGTAAAGAACTATTTTTTATTTGTTGTATTTTTGTAATATTTTGGTTAAAAATCACTTTCACGGAGGTTTTAAATAATGAAATCATACACAGTGTATTTATTAAGACACGGACTCACAAAAGGCAATCTTAACGCACAGTATATTGGGCATACGGATTATCCTTTGTCCACATTTGGTATAGAACAGCTCAAAGAGATAAAAAAAGAGCACCCGTATCCCGAGGTGGATGCAGTTTTCGTTTCTCCACTAAAAAGGGCAATGGAGTCGGCTGACATTATGTACCCAAAAAATAACAAAATTGTAATAGATAACTTCATCGAGTACTCATTCGGCGAGTTCGAGGAGCTTACGGCAGACGATTTGAAGGACAACGAGGACTTCAAAAACTGGCTTCACGGCGATATGTATGCACGCCCGCCGTTTGGCGAAAGCAACGCAGAATTTGTGCAGAGAGTCTGCAAAGCGTTTGAACAAGTCGTTGAGGGTTGTGTGTCAACCGGCACAGAAAAGTTTGCCATCGTGTCGCACGCAGGAGTTTTGATGACGATTTTGTCGTGCTACGGCTTGCCAGAAGCACCTATGGCGCATTGGCAAATGGATGCCGGCTATGGCTACAAGCTCCGCATCACACCGTCAATTTGGATGCAGGGCAAAAAAGTTGAAGTTGTTGACACCGTGCCTGTTTCGCTGAACGAATTGGAAAAATAAATCAAAATATTAATGCCTCCCGTTATGTGGGAGGCATTTTTTTGTAGGGGCGAACTGTGTTCGCCTAATAGCAAATAGGCTGTTGAGAAAGGTTCTGAATTTCGTTTTCTTGCGAGCGGGAGCTGTACGATGGTACCGCCCCCGAGCAAAAAACGGAAAACGCCAAAAGTACCGCAAACTCGATGTTTGCGGTACTTTTCTTTAAACAGTATTATTAAAATTATAATATTCCAAGATAGGCAAGCCTATCCTACTTAATGTGTATTAATATAATTTTGGCGTGTTTTAGGAGCTTTGTCGACAGTCATCAAATATTAATTACTCTTTGTTGTGTTTTCCTTTTCCGGTGCACGGGTGGTTACTTCACCGTAATTTTCGTTGGTGTAGGTTGCCTGCACGGCATAGCCTGTTTCCGAATAAAAGCCTGATTCACGGCAGTTGATGTAGTCAACTCTTGTGCGTGCAAGAGTGATGTTGCTCTTGCCGTAAATGTCCATTTGGAGCATATATGCGTCCATCGGATAGTCGGCTTTCCAGCACCAAGCGCCATAGAAAGTACCGCCTGCGCCGTTCTCGTCATTTCTGTATTCAGGAAGATTTGACGTCTTAACGGCATAGTTCATCCAACCCTCTTTGAGCGCATATTTTGCGGTTGAAACGATATTGCTCTTTGGCATATCTGTGCGAATATAAGGCACCATATCGTTGAGGATTTTGAGAAGTTGAACGCTTGAAGCGCCCTTCAAATCGTCAAACACTTTTGTAAGACAAATCTTTTGGCGGTTTGCACGCATATTGTCGGAGTCAATCTTTCTGATTCTGCAATAAGCGAGAGCCTGCTTGCCCGAAAGTTTGAGCGTGCCCTTTGTTCCGTCAAATGTTTTGTCGATGTAAACACCGCCGTATCTCTTTTGGTGGTTGTTGATTTCGTTAATTTCGGCACTTGTGAGTTCAAGCTCAACACCGCCTAAATTGTCGATTATCTTTTCAAAACTTGTGAAGTTTACAATAACATAGTTGTCTATCTTGATTTTATAAAGATTTTCAACTGCTGAAATATAGGTGTGAATATCACCGCCGTCAGTGGACATTGCACCGTTAATTTTGCCAAAATGACCTGTCGATTCGTCACCCGGAGTGTTTTCCCAATAAGCGTAGGCATCACGGAGAATTGATGTGAGTTTAATCTGCTTTGTGTCAAGATTTACGCTTGCAATGATTGCAGAGTCGGCTCTTGTTCCACTTTCAAGCACATTTTTGCCACGGGTGTCCTCACCGATGAGCATAATGTTAAGCACTCTTGTTGACGATACAGGCGAACCGTTTTTGTACCACTTCTTAATCATATCTTTGAGCGAGCCGATTTCAGATGCGTCTGCTTCTTCAATCGGGTCAAAGCACTCAACTCGCTCGTCCATTCTGAACGAAGAAACGCTGACTTGCTTGTCCGCATTTTCGTCCGTCACGGTTTCCAAAATATTGTTGACATACCAATAAACGCCGATTCCTGCGCAAAGAACGATAATAAGCAAAATGAGAATAACCTTAACAGCGGTGTTCTTCTTTTTCTTCTTGTCGTTTTTCTTCTTCTTTCTTGCACGGGCTCTGTCACGGGCATCCTTGTCGGAAGTGTTAATGTAGTAATTCTCATAGTCGTTGTTTTGGTCAACTATTTCCTTAACATCAACAAAGTCCTCGTCATCCGCTTTTTGAACCTTTTTTCTGCTCTTTTTCGGAGCGAAATTTATCGGTTCAAGCGGAGCTGTGTCCGTTTTTGGTGCTTTTTTGGCAGAATGAGCCTGCGGTTCAGCCTTTTTTTCAGGCTTTTCCGCTTTGCTTTCAGGCACTTTTCGATGAACAGGCTGTGCCTCTTGAACAGGCTCTTGTGTTTTATCATTTGTGGTTTGAGAATAAGTATCCTGCGATTCCTCCTCGGTTTCTTCGCTTGGAGTTATATCCTCAACGACAGGCTCCGGTTTTTTGCTGTTGATAACTTCTTCAACAACTTTTTTTGCGGATTCGTTATCCGACTTAATCTTAGCCTCGTTTTCCTCACGGCGTTTTTGAACCTCCGAGAGAATATCGTCGATATTATATCCTTTTTCCATAAATTACTCCTCTGTCGTCATCACTGACGGTTATTATTCCTCGGCAGGCACATCTTCATTCTGTGCCTCGGCATCTGTTTGCTCCGGAGCAGTGATTTCTTCCTCATCATTTGCTCGTTCAACAATGCCTATTGTTGCAACCTTTTCGTTGTCTTTAACGGTCATTACCTTAACGCCCTTTCCGCCTCTCTTGATGAGCGAGATTTGGTCTGCGTGGGTGCGGATTACAACACCGTCGGAGGTAATCATAATAACATCATTTTCTTCCATAACAGGAGCAATCATAGCTACCTTGCCGTACTTGTCGGTGTGGTAGTTGATGAGTCCCTTGCCGGCTCTGCCCTGAACACGATAATCCTCAAAATCGGATCTTCTGCCGTAACCGGTTTCCGATACGGTGAGGAGTTGCATATTTTCAACTGCAACCGCAAAGCCGACAACATAGTCGCCCTCGGCAAGCTGAATAGCTCTTACACCTCTTGCGGTTCTGCCGATAAGACGGGCATCCTCTTCTTTGAAGCAAATAGCCATACCGTCATGAGTGGCAACAATGAGATTGCGTTCGCCGTCTGTGATTTCAACCCAGCAGAGTTCGTCACCTTCGTCAAGATTGATGGCAATAATGCCTGTTTTTCTGATATTGTTGTATTGGTCAAGTGCTGTACGCTTGATGACGCCGTTTCGTGTGACCATACAAAGATATTCTCTGTCGCCGTCTTTTGGCACTTTAACCATTGCAGTAACTTTTTCGTCTTGTTCAATCGGCAAGAGGTTGATGACATTCATACCCTTGCTTGTTCTTGATGCTTCAGGAATTTGATAGCCTTTCAGCTTAAACACCTTACCCATATTGGTAAAGATGAGTATAGCGTCGTGAGTTGAACATGTAAACATATTCTTTGCAACATCTTCTTCTCGTCTTGACATACCCATAATGCCCTTGCCACCACGGTTTTGAGCCTTGTAGGTGTCAACTGTTTGACGCTTGATGTAGCCACGCTCGGTGAGTGTGAGAATGCAGTCTTCAACAGGAATCAAGTCCTCATCGTCAACATCACCTGTGAATGCGGAAATTTCCGTTCTTCTTTCGTCACCGTATTTGTCGGCAACTTCACGGATTTCTGTCTTGACGATGTCAAGCACTCTTTGTTCATTGTTGAGAATATCGTTGTAGTCCTTGATTTTTTCGTGGAGTTCTTCCAACTCGTTCAAAATCTTTTCGATTTCAAGACCTGCCAACTGACCCAAACGGTAAGCAACGATAGCTGCTGCCTGTGGGTCATCAAATCCGAACTTGTCCATAATGGCTTGCTTTGCTTCGCTCTGTCCGCCACGGCAGGCACGGATTGTTGCGATAACCTCATCAACAATGTCAAGCGCCTTTGCAAGACCCTCCAAAATATGAGCACGCTCTTCGGCTTTCTTGAGGTAAAATCTTGTTCTTCTTGTGATAATCTCCTCTTGGAATGAGATGTATTTTTGAAGAATTTGCTTGAGCGTAAGAATTTTCGGTACTCCGCCGTCAAGCGCAAGGAGGATAACGCCGAAAGTTGTCTGCATTTCGGTCATTTTGTAAAGATTATTGAGCACAACCTGTGCGTTTGCATCTCTCTTTATTGTGATTTCGATGTGCATACCGTGTCTGTCGGTATAGTCCTGCAAATCGGCAATGCCTTCAATTCTCTTGTCTTTAATAAGCTCGGCAATTTTTTCGATAAGTCGTCTTTTGTTTACGCTGTAAGGAAGCTCTGTAACGATAATCTTAAATCTGTCGTTCTTGGTTTCCTTGATTTCGGCTCTTGCACGAACAATAATTTTGCCTCTGCCTGTTGAATATGCTTCTTTGATGCCCTTTGCACCCATAATAATACCGTGGGTCGGAAAGTCCGGACCTTTGATATATTGCATAATTTCTTCAAGCTCGGCGTCCGGATTGTCAATAAGACAGCAAACGCCCTCTGCAACCTCGCCCATATTGTGAGGCGGAATGTTGGTTGCCATACCTACTGCGATACCCGATGAGCCATTAATGAGCAGGCACGGGAACTTTGTAGGCAAAACTTCGGGTTCAACCTCTGTGTCGTCAAAGTTCGGAACCCAATTTACTGTGTCCTTTTTTATATCTTCAAGCATTTTGAGCGAAATCTTGCTCATTCTTGCTTCTGTATATCTGTATGCAGCGGCAGGGTCGCCGTCAACGCTACCGAAGTTTCCGTGACCGTCAACAAGCGGATGACGGAGCGAAAAGTCCTGTGCCATTCTTACCAAAGCATCATAAACGGATGCGTCACCGTGTGGGTGATAGTGACCGAGCACTTCACCGACAGTGGTAGCACACTTACGGTAAGGCTTGTCCGGATAAAGTCCGGTGTTGTACATTGCATAAAGTATTCTTCTGTGAACAGGCTTCAAGCCGTCCCTAACATCAGGGAGCGCACGGGAAACAATAACGCTCATTGAGTAGTCAAGAAAGGCGCTTCTTATTTCCTTGCTGATTTCAACATCAACTATTTTTTGGTTAGAATAGTCAATATTGTCACGCACTACTTCTTTTCTTGCCATTTTGTAATATCTCCTATTCTAAAATTAAATATCAAGGTTCTTAACGAACTTTGCGTTTTGCTCGATAAACTGTCGTCTCGGCTCAACATCCTCACCCATAAGGATAGAGAAGTTTTCGCTTGCAATCTGTGCATCATCAACAGTAACACGCTTCATTGTTCTGAACTCGGGGTCCATTGTGGTTTCCCAAAGCTGTTCAGGGTCCATTTCACCAAGACCTTTGTATCGCTGAACATCGCAATCTCCGCCCATTTTTTGGGTGATTTCATCTCTCTGCTCGTCGGAATATGCGTATTCACTCTTCTTGTTCTTTGTCACCTTAAAGAGTGGCGGCATTGCCAAATAGACATGTCCGTGTTCAATAAGTTCAGGCATATATCTAAAGAAGAATGTAAGCAAAAGGGTTGTGATATGCGCACCGTCGACATCGGCATCCGCCATAAGCACGATTTTGTGGTAGCGGAGCTTTGAAATGTCAAAGTCCTCGCCGATACCCGTGCCGAGTGCCGTGATTACAGGCACAAGTTTTTCGTTGCCGTAAACCTTGTCAAGTCGTGCCTTTTCAACATTGAGCATCTTGCCCCAAAGAGGAAGAATTGCCATATATTTCGGGTCACGGCCAAGCTTTGCGGAACCTCCCGCAGAGTCACCCTCGACAATGTAAATTTCGCATTTTTCAGGTTCTTTTGATGTGCAGTCCGAAAGTTTGCCCGGCAAAGAGTTGCTTTCAAGCGGCGATTTTCTTCTTGCGTTTTCTCTTGCTTTTCTTGCTGCTTCTCTTGCACGGGAAGCGTCAAGCGATTTGTTGAGGAGTGCTTTTGCAACCTGCGGGTGCTCCTCAAAATAGGTCATAAGTTTGTCATAAACAAGACCCGACACAAGACCTGTCATTTCGGTATTGCCGAGTTTACCCTTTGTTTGACCCTCAAACTGTGCCTCTGTAAGTTTAACCGAAATTACAACGGTGATACCCTCACGAACATCGTCACCTGTAAATTTCTTGTCGTTGTCCTTGAGAATTCCGTATTTTTTGCCATAATCATTAAAAACTCTTGTAAGGGCAGTCTTAAATCCTGTTTCGTGAGTACCGCCGTCAACAGTGTTGATGTTGTTTGCAAATGAAAGTTTTGTTTCCGAATAACTGTCTGTATAGCAAAGTGCAACTTCTGCACTCTTGTCATCCTTTGTAGTTGAAATGTGGATAACTTCAGGCTGAATAGGAGTGAGTCCTCTGCTTTCGTTTATCCATTCAACGAATGAGCGAATACCGCCCTCGTAGCAATAAACGGCAGTATGTTCGTCCTCGCCGTATTTGTCACCCTCCGGCTTTTCGGCAAGTTCTCTCTTGTCGGTAAGGCTGATAGAAAGACCTGCGTTGAGGAATGCTTGCTCACGAAGTCGTCTTTCAAGAATGTCAAAATCATATTGTGTTGTTTCTTGGAAGATTTCGTCATCTGCCTTGAATTTGATAAATGTGCCCTGACCGTCACTGTCGCCAATGATGTGCAAATCGTTTACAGGCACGCCTCTTTCAAATCTCTGTGCATAGATGTGGCCGTTTTGAGTTACCTCAACTTCAAGCCATTCCGAAAGTGCGTTTACAACAGATGAACCTACACCGTGCAAACCGCCCGAAACCTTGTAGCCCGAACCGCCGAATTTACCGCCTGCGTGAAGAACCGTAAGTACAACGGTTACGGCAGGAAGTCCTGTTTTTTCGTTGATACCGGTAGGAATACCACGGCCGTTATCACGAACGGTTATGATGTTACCCGGCAAAATCTCGGTTTCAATATGAGTACAATAGCCTGCAAGAGCCTCGTCGATAGAGTTGTCCACAATCTCATAAACAAGGTGGTGAAGTCCTCTCGGTCCTGTTGAGCCTATGTACATACCCGGTCTTTTTCTAACCGCCTCAAGTCCCTCAAGTACCTGAATATCATCCGCACTGTATTCTTCTGTTACAACTGTGTTGATATCCTCTTCCTCAAGATTGGTTAACTTCTTTTCTTCTTCCATTTTTTAACCCCATTTATTTGGCACGCTTGTTGAGTGTGCCCGTGTTTATCGGACTTACAAAAACATTTTTGTCTGTAACAACAAAACATTTCGGCAAGTCATAGTTTACATAAATTACTTTTTTGTCTTTTTCGGCTTTTTTGAGATAGTCCCTTGTCGCCTTGTTGACGGTTGAAGTGTCCATATCAAAAATACCGATAATATCCTTATCTCTCACGAGGGTGTCCTCGCCTATGTGAAGATACATTGTCAACCCTCCGAGAGTGCTCCGTTTGCAATATGAAAAGTTTTGCCTTTTTTCAGTCGAAGCACGGTTTCTTTGTCACAGCAGGTAATGAAAACCTGCAAATCTTTAATGTGGTTCAGGATATAATCCTGTCGCTTTTCGTCAAGTTCGCTCATAACATCGTCGAGCAGAGCAATCGGATTTTCGCCCGTCATTTCTCGAAGCAGGCTTGCTTCCGCCAATTTGAGTGCAAGCACCGAGCTTCTTTGCTGACCCTGACTGCCAAAGGATTTTACGCTCCTGCCGTTGATCATAATTTCTATGTCGTCACGGTGCGGACCTTTGGTTGTCGTGTGGTTGAGCACATCAATTTTTCTGTGACTTTTAATTTTATTATACAGCCTTTGTTCAATATCATTCACATCATCCGTGTAGGTGTCTGCCCCGATATAAACAAGCTCAATGTCCTCTTTACCACCGCTGATACCCTCAAATATACTTTTAAGGTACGGTTTAATCGCCTTTAGGTACATAATTCGTTGATAAATTATTTTTGCACCCAAATTTGCCAAGTTAACATCCCACACTTCAAGCATAGGTGCAACCACATCAACGCTCTCTGCATTTCTCAACAGGGAGTTTCTTTGGACAAGAGTTCTGCTGTAATTTTTCAGTAATGTGCGATAATTGCTTTTTATTTGGCTCAGTGCCCCGTCAATGAATTTTCGGCGTTCGTTCGGACCTTCCTTAATCATATTCAGGTGGTCGGGACTGAAAATAATCGTTTTGATTTCATCCCCGAGATCTGCGGCACTTTTCTTTTTTATGCCGTTGAGGGTCACCGTTTTTCTGTCTTTAATGCTGATTTCGGCTGTTTGTTCTCTGCCGTTTGCAAAGAAATCGAGTTTCATTTTTGCGTAGTCGCAATCAAATTTGACAAGTTCTTTGTCCTTTGCACCTCTGAAACTTTTTGCGCCGCTGAACAAATATATTGCTTCAAGCAAATTTGTTTTGCCTTGTGCATTTTCGCCCCAAATGATGTTCACATCGTCAAAATCAACCGACAGTTCTTTTATATTTCTGTAATTTTCAAGTGTAATTGAATTAATCTTCATTTACTATTGTATAGTCAACCGCAAATGCCGTTACAACATCGCCGTTTCTGATTTTTTTACCTCTTGCGGTGCAAACTTCGCCGTTTACACGGATAATTCCGTCTTGGATGAACTCTTTTGCCTGACCGCCTGTTTCTGCAATTCCTTTAAATTTAAGGAATGATTGCAATTGTATGAATTCGGTGTTTATTTTTACCGTTTCTTTTTGATGTTCTGCTGTTTTTACCTTAATTCTCATTTTTCAACCTCATTGGAAGCACAAGGAAAATAAAGTTGTCTGCGTTAATAGGCTTAATAACCGCAGGGCTGACAGGTCCGCAAAGTTCAATCTTCACTTCGTCTGTGTCGCTTGCGTGGAGTGCATCAAGCATAAATTTTGAGTTAAAGCCGATTTCTACTCTGTCGCCCGATGTATTTGCATGTGTATAGTCCACAACTCTGCCGAGGCTTGACACAGTTGAAACTCTCATTTGGTCGCCGTCAAACAAGCATCTAATCGGGTTTTTCTGATTATTTTCAATAACAGGCAATGTTCTTTCAATGCAATCAATTGCATCACCTGTGTTGATGAGCACTGTTGTTTTTTGTACATTTGGAATTGCGGCGGTATAATCAATGAATTCACCGTCAAGAAGTCGGCTGATAATGCTGTAATTTTCAATTTCAAACACAATGTGACGCTTGCTGATGAGCATATTTACACTCTTGTCTTCTTCCAAATTGAAAAGTTTTGTGATTTCCTTAATTGTCTTTTTCGGAACAACAAAATCAAGAGGTTCACCGTTATAATTGATTTTTTCTTTTCTGATAGCAAGACGATAGCCGTCAACACCAATCATTGTGATTGTGTCGTCTGCAATTTCAAACTTAAGACCTGTATAAACAGGCTTTGATGATTCGTTGTCTGCAACTGCAAAAACGGTTTGGTTGATCATTGAGTACATAAGTTTTTGGTCAAGCTCAATCTTATCTCCGTTATTAACAGACGGAAGTTCAGGGTAGTCCTCTGCGTCTATGCCTGAAATATTGTACTGTGCGGCACCGCTGATGATTGATACAGAACTACCGTTTGTTTCAATAGTAACCTCATCATTGTTAAGTTTGCGGATAATATCACAAAGCACTTTTGCATTGATTACTATTGCACCCGGCTCAACAACATCAACACTCATAATTGTATTGATTCCAAATTCAAAGTCATAGCCTGTAAGGCTCAAAGTGTCGCTTCCGCATTCAATGAGAATACCCTCAATTGTCGGAATTGTTACCTTTGTGCTGACCGCTCTGATTACATTATTGCAGGCTGCCGATAATTCTTTTGTATTGCATATAAATTTCATACCGATGCTCCTCTTATATGATATAGCTATATACGGCTAATTAATTTATTTTTTCGTCTGTGTTGAAAATTCACAGCTCTGTTTGCCTCATTTTCAGTTTGGAAACGGGATTTGCTATCACAATATATCATTATTGTAGTATTAGTATTAGAGGCAGTGCAAAATGTGTAAAACTCTTGAAACCGTTTTAAATAAAGAATTTTGCCTCAAAAAATTTTAACATCCCGTTTGTGAAAAATTTGTTTAAAATGTGTAAAACTTTGGTTTTCCACATATTGTGTGAAAAATATAAGTGTGGAAACTTAAAATTTTGTGGAAAAATAATTGCAATAAATCATTTAAAACGCACCTTAAAATATTAAATAAAATTTTTCTCTTTTTTGTGTATAGAGAGGTGGGTGCGTTTTACCACACTCGGAGGGATTATAAATAATTTCTTATCAATTATCTAAAACTAATTATTCCTTTACATTATTGATAATGTCGCTGACTTGATATTCAAGTGCAGAATCATTTTTCATCTTTTCTTCAAACTTTTCTACATTATACATAACTGTTGAGTGGTCTTTGCCGAATTTTTCGCCGATTGCCTTAAAGCTCATATCGGTTACTTCACGGATAATGTAGAAGCACATTTTTCTTGCAATGGAAACATCACTTGTCTGCTTCTTGCTGTAAATATCCTCAACAGAAACGCCTGTTGTTCTGCTGACTTCCTCAACAATAATTTTGAGCACATCACCGATTGGGCGAACATCATTTTGAACCGCCTTAATTGCACCTTGTGCAAGCGAGATGGTCGGTGTTTGCTCGCTGAATTTACAGATTGCCTGCAATCTTTTTGTAATTCCTTCAAGCTGACGAATATTTGTTTTAATGTTTTGTGCAATATATTCAACAACATTATCGTCCTCAATTTCAAAATCAAGAAGCTGTGCTTTTCTTTTGATGATGGCACATCTTGTTTCAAATTCAGGGGACTGAACATCTGCCAAAAGTCCGCTTTCAAATCTTGAGCAAAGACGCTCTGTGAGTGATTTGATTTCTTTTGGAGGACGGTCGGAAGTCAACACAATTTGTTTGCCGTTGTCTACAAGGCTGTTGAATGTGTGGAAGAATTCTTCTTCCGTCTGTGTTTTACCTGCGATGAACTGAACATCGTCAACCAAAAACAAATCAATGTTGTTTCTGTATTTGTTATGGAATTCGTCAACTGTCTTTTTACCAAGGCTTTCGATAAATTCGTTTGCAAAATTTTCCGCCTTAACATAAGTAATTCGCATTTCAGGATAATTTCGGCTGACCTCGTAGCTGATAGCGTTGAGGAGGTGGGTTTTGCCCAAACCGCTCGAACCGTAAATGAAAAGCGGATTGTAGTTGTAGTATTTTGCACCGTTGCTGATTTGACCGGCAGGGTCGGCTGCTATTGCTTTTGCCGCCGCATATGCAAACCTGTTGCTTGGACCGACAATGAAATTGTCAAAGGTAAATGTTTCGTTTTTAAAGTCTGCAAAACTGATTTCCGTTTTTTGCTTTTGACTCATTTCGTCTTCGGGGCAATAAAAATTGATTTTTACTTCAAATCCGCAAATAACCTCAAATGCTTCTTCAATCAATTTTCCGTATCTGCCAACAACCGTGTTTTTCTTAAACTCGTTGGCAAATTTCAGCGTTGCCTCGCTTCCGTTAAATTCAGTCATTTCTATCGGAGCAAACCACAAATTGTATGCCGTTTGGTTTGTTTGCTCTTTGCAATAAAGGAGAACATTTTGCCATAATTCTTGGTATGTATCCATAAATATAATAATCTCCGTTATGTAAAATTTGTTTTTATTAAATATTAAAAAGTATTTTGCCGAGTGGGCAACCTTGTCGGGCAACCTTAGTGTGTTTGTTGGGACAAAAAACAAGATTGAGGCAATAATACATAATCTATTATAGTAAAGAAAAGAGTTTAAGTCAATAAATATTTAAAATAAAATAATAATTATATACTTCTATAATATATATACTGTATAAGATGTATGAGCAAAACCAAACAAAAACGGCAGGGTCAACATCTTTCATTTTAGGTTGCAATTTGAATGTATTTATTTTATAATAAATTCAATATAAAATATAAGAAAGGCAGAATATGAAAATTTTTAAGCACCGTGGCGATATTTATATCAGCAAATCAAACGGTAAGAAGAGCAGAGAAGAGCATATTTTACTTATTTTGCTTGTTGTAATTGTTATATTTACGGTTGCTTTTTTCGGCATATTGTCGCAGAAATATTCATCGGTCAAGGAATTTTTTGCAGGTGAAAATGTCACTGTCACCGAACAGGTCAATGCTGTTGAAAAATTGCCGAAAATTTCGGGCAAAAGCAACTTTTTGATTATAGAAACCGATGATGAAGAATCGGTCATTCACTTTGCATTTTTGGTGCAGGCAGATAAGGACACTCAAAGCTACAAGGTCTGCTCGCTTTCACCGAACACCGACATTGACGGTCAATCTCTCTATGATTTGTATTCACTCGGCGGAGGAGCAACAATTCAAACAAAGTTGACCTCATATCTTGGAGTGGATATAGATTACTACGCTTCAATGAAAACGGATGATTTCATCGAATTTGTCAACAAACTCGGCACATATATTTATCCGTCATCCGATGTAATCAGATTCAGCAACGATAATCCGGATGACAAGTATTCGGTTCGTATCGGCAAAGGCGAACAAAAGCTGTCAGGCTCCGAAACAGCCGATATTTTGCGTTATTATTCAAATGATATGGTGGATTATTCCAAAGCAAATCAAATTATTCTTTACGGGCTTACAGAGCTGTTTAACGAGGAAAATTTTGAAAATGCCGAGGCAATATTCAGATTGTTTATCAACAGTTCAACCACAAACATCACGGTTCGTGATTTTCAGGATAATATCGACTCCCTTGAAGTCTTTTGTAAAAAGAACAGAGATATTGCGGTTTATTCGGCAAATATCAAGTATTCACAGTCGAATGTGCTCACTCCAAAATCCGTGCAGGAAATCAAGGGTTATTTCAGCAAGTAAATATTGTTTTACACAAAACTATAACGAGGAATTATTATGATTACAGAAGAAAATAAGCAAAAAATTATGAATGCCGTTCGTGACATTCTTGAAGCGGTGGGCGAGGATGTAAACCGTCCGGGACTTATCGAAACACCGAAAAGGGTGGCAAATATGTATGAGGAGATGTTTGCGGGACTTGACAGCGATGCAAAGCAACATCTCAAATTGTTTGATGAAAGGTCAAATGATGAGATGGTTATCGTTCGTGATATTCCGTTTTCGTCAATGTGCGAGCATCACTTGCTTCCGTTTGTCGGCAAGGCACATATTGCGTATATTCCGTCGGATAATAAGATTATCGGGCTTTCAAAATTTGCAAGAATAGTTGATAATTTTGCAAAAAGACCGCAGGTTCAGGAAAGATTGACCTCGGATATTGCCGACTTTTTGGAAGAAAATCTTTCGCCAAAGGGAGTTGCGGTCATCGTTGAAGCGGAGCACACATGTATGAACATCAGAGGTGCAAAGGCTTCAGGCTCATCAACAATGACTTCTGCACTCCGTGGAATTATGAAAAAAGACGCACGCACAAGAGCAGAGGTTTTGTCCTTGCTTCAAAGATAAAATCAAATACAGCTCTCCTTGTTTTTTGGGGGAGCTGTCGCATTTTGTATATGAATGTTTTGGCAGAAAGGCAAAGTTATGATTTGGAAATGTACAGATAAAAATATTGAATACGGCGACCGACCGCTTATTATGGGCATTGTGAATGTCACACCGGACAGTTTTTCGGACGGTGGCGACCATTTTTCGCCCGAATCGGCGATTGAATGTGCTATCAAATTGGTTGAAGACGGCGCAGATATTTTAGATTTCGGTGCACAGAGCACCAGACCCGGCTATACAGAAATTTCACCTCTTGAGGAATTGGACAGACTTGAGCCGGTTATTTCAAAGGTCAGGGCACAGACGGATGTGCCGATAAGCATTGACACCTATTTTCCCGTTGTTGCACTCAACACGCTTGAATGGGGTGCAAACATCATCAATGATGTCAGCGGTGTTGTCACCAAAGAAATGGCAAAAGTTGTGAAAAATAACCAAGCAGGTTGGATAATTATGCACAACGGAGCAGGCGGAGTTGACGAGGTCAACAAATTTTTCGTTGATTCTGCACAGCAGTGCGATGCACTCGGAATTGACAGGGCACAGATTTGCTTTGATATGGGAATCGGATTTGGCAAGGACAGATTGCAGGATTTGGCTCTCATTTCCCGTGTAAGCGACTATAAGGTTGAAGGTTACCCTCTGTTACTCGGAACAAGCAGAAAGCGTGTTATAGGCGAATACGGTGGCGAGAGCGTGGCTAAAAACCGTGATTACGGCAACATAGCAGCCGATACGGCGGCAATTTTGGGCGGAGTTGATATAATTCGCCTTCACAATGTAAAAGCCGAAAAACAGGGTATAGATATGGCGTACGCAATCAAAAAAATGCAAAGTAAGGGATAATTATGGATAAGATTTCAATCAAAGGCTTAAAACTTTTTGCCTACCACGGAGTTAATCCGGAGGAAAAAGAAAACGGTCAAAATTTTGTTATAGATTTGGATTATTATGTAAACATCAACAAGGCTTGCCAAATGGACAGCCTTGACGACACGGTGAGCTATGCAAAAGTTGTCAAAACAATTCGCCGTGTGTTCACCGCAGAAAAATATGATTTAATCGAAAGAGCGGCACAGGTTATCGCAGATGCGGTGCTTGATGAATACGAGGATATTTTCAAGGTGGAAGTTACTCTCAAAAAGCCCGAAGCGCCAATCAGTGCGGATTTTGATTATGTTGCGGTTTCAATTACAAGAGAAAGGTAAAAAATTATGACTTATGTTCTTGCACTCGGCACAAATATCGGCAATCGCAAAGAAAATATCGACAATGCGGTTGAGTCGATAAATCTTGTGCCAAAAACTTCGGTTATCGCTTGCTCCTCGATTTACGAAACAGAGCCTGTCGGCTATGATGAGCAGGACGATTTTTACAATGCGGTTGTTCTTGTTGAAAGCGAGCTTGACCCTCACGAAATGCTTGGCGTGTGCCTCGGCATTGAGGCAGGTTTCGGCAGAATAAGAGTGATTAAAGACGGTCCGAGAGTTTTGGATATTGACCTCATTTTTGCGGAAGATAAGGTTATAAACACCGAAAATCTTGTTTGTCCTCATCCTCGGTATTTAGAACGCAGATTTGTTCTTGAACCGCTTTTGGAGCTGTTTCCGAACGGCGAATTTTTTGGAAATAAATTCCTTAAATCAGCAGAAGAAATTGACAGTCAATTCGTCAGAATTGCAGACAAAATTGATATAAAATAAAAAAATTACCTCTGTTATTATTACAGTCAAAAGCACAAACTATTATTGCCGATATGGCAAAAACGCTGTAATGAAAACGGAGGTATTTTTATGAATGTCAAAACATCAAGAATAATGATGAAGTGCATTGGCGCAACGCTTGCGCTCTGCTCGGTGATGGCAGTTGCAGGCAGTTGTTGCTCAAATTCCACTTCGTCATCAACCAAAAAATTTATGAAAAAAACGATGAACAAAATGTCGGATATTGCAGACACCGTTGCATCGTTTATGTAAAAAAAGGCCTCCTCAAAAAAGAGGAGGCTTTGCAATTTTAAACTTATGCCTTGTTTATAGAACCGAAGAGTTCCATCTTTTCCTTAACCTTGTCGCAGATTGCCTGTGCGCCAGGAGCGAGGAGTTTACGAGGGTCAAAGCCCTTGCCTTCCTGATCCTTGCCTGATTCGATGTATGCACGAGTTGCTTCCTGGAATACAAGCTGACACTCTGTGTTTACATTAATCTTTGAAACGCCGAGGTCGATAGCCTTCTTGATCATATCGTCAGGAATACCTGTACCACCGTGAAGAACGAGTGGCATAGCACCTGTCTTTTGCTGAACAGCATCAAGAGTTTCGAATGAAAGACCTGCCCAGTTTGCAGGGTACTTACCGTGGATGTTGCCGATACCTGCAGCAAGCATATCTACGCCGAGGTCAGCAATCATCTTGCATTCGTTAGGGTCAGCACATTCGCCTGCACCGATAACGCCGTCTTCTTCACCGCCGATTGCACCAACTTCTGCTTCGATAGAAAGACCGAGAGCGTGAGCAACATTTACAAGCTCTTTTGTCTTTGCAACATTCTCCTCGATTGGATAGTGTGAACCGTCAAACATAATTGATGTGAAGCCTGCCTTGATGCACTTGTAGCAGCCTTCGTATGTGCCGTGGTCAAGGTGAAGTGCAACAGGTACTGTGATACCGAGTTCTTCGTCCATAGCCTTAACCATAGCCGCAACGGTCTTAAAGCCTGTCATATATTTGCCTGCACCCTCTGATACACCCAAGATTACAGGGCTGTTGAGTTCCTGTGCAGTGAGAAGAATAGACTTTGTCCATTCAAGGTTGTTAATATTGAAGTGACCAACTGCATAGTGGCCTTCTTTTGCTTTTTTAAGCATTTCTGTAGCGGAAACTAACATAATTTTACTCTCCTATATTGTTAAAATTTGAGTATTCCTACTCATTCATCAATAGTATAATACATTGTTATATAAATATCAACCTTTTTTTATAGACTGTCGATACGCTTCTGAAATACATCAAATAAATTCAGAAAATTTCTCAACGGTCTACTTTCTTTTAATTTTTTGAGGCGAACACAGTTCGCCCTACGCTGTTATTCAATTTTCATAACGGATTTGAGTACCCATTTTGCGCTTTGCTGAACCTCGCCGATTGTGATACCAAACGGTTTGCCGAGTGTTGCAAACAATGTGCCGTCAGGTTTGCCGTTTGTAACTCTTTCACCGCCCGGCATAAGCAGATTTACACCGCTTCTAACTCTGTATGCTTGGTCACGCATTTTTGGAAATTCAATGCTCTTTGACGGGTGCATCCACCAGTCGGTCATAACATTGCCCTCATAGCCCCATTCTCTGCGCAAAACGGTCACGCAGGTGTCGTAGTTGTAATGGCTCCACACGCCGTTGATTTTGTTGTATGAGGTCATAATATTTTTAGGGTGAGCCTCTTTTATGCAGATTTCAAACGCTTTGAGGTAGATTTCACGCAATGCTCTTTCGCTGACTTGCGAATCGTTTGTGGTGCGTGCAAGTTCCTGATTGTTGCAGGCAAAATGCTTTGGACAAGCAGAACCGCCGAGTGATTGAATACCTTTTACGCAGGCAGATCCCATCTTTCCGCTCAAATACGGGTCTTCCGAGAAATATTCAAAGTTTCGTCCGCACAGCGGATTTCTGTGGATATTCATACCCGGAGCAAGGAGCACATCACTGCCCTTTTCTTTCATTTCTCCAGCAAGGATTGTGTACATTTTTTCAACAAGTTCGGTGTTGAATGTGCAGGCAAGAAGTGTGCCGATAGGAAGCAACGAACAGCACGAAGCAAGTCGAATTCCCGATGGTCCGTCTGTTGTGATAATCGGCTTAACGCCCTTGTCACGCAGGCTTTCAAGAATACCTCCGTATGCTCCGGCGTTGCCTTTTGCACCGAGCGGAGAGTCCATTTTGTAGTCGCCTCTTGTGATTGCTTCAAGTTCAACATTGTCAAGCTGTGCCACAAATTCGTCAAGTGTTGCCTTGCCGTCTTTTACATCTTGTAGCTTGATTCCCTTGTCTCCGGTCTGCTCAATGTCGGCAGGGAGATTGTTGAGAATTCTTGTTGCAAGGTCGTATTTTTCCTTTGCAACCATTTTTGTGCTGAGGAAGTAATTGCCGTGCTTTTCCTCTGCTCTCCACACAAGAAAATCGGTTTTCGGAGCACAAACTTGCTTCAACTGTTCCCAAACCTCGGTGTTTTCCTGATAATATGTAAACACTTTTTCGGTCTCACGCACATTTTTGCCGACATAAAAATCGTATTCGCCCTTTTGGGTAACATACGAACTTGCGTTGTTTGTTGAACCGCAGTCGTCATATGATGTCAGCTGATACATATCGACGCTCATAGTCACTTTTTGACTGCCGTTTGGCTCGATGAGTTCGGTTTTTGCAAAGCCGACAAGCTCTCTTTTAGGGTTGCCGAGTTTTCCGCAAGGCTTGTTGAGATAAAGCTCAACGGTTTCTTTGCCCGCAATTTCGCCTGTGTTTTTAACGGTGAACTCAAATTCAAAGCCGTTGTCAACAGCCTCTGCCTTGTCGCACTTGATGTCAAAGGTTGTGTAGCTCAAGCCAAAACCGAACGGATAAAGCACTTTTTCTTTCGCAAAACTTTCAAAATATCTGTAGCCTACAAAAATATCCTCGGTGTATTCGTTGGCTTTTTTGTTGCCAAACTGTGCCGATGACGGATAATCATAGTAGTTTCTTGCAATGGTGTCGGTCAATCTGCCACTTGGGTTAACATTTCCGCAAAGCAGGTCCGCAACAGCGTTTCCGCTTTCCATTCCGCCCTGCCAAACATACATTACCGCACCGATTTTGTCGCCATAGTGCTTAACCCAGCTCATATCAATGATGTTGCCCACATTGAGCAGAACAACAACTTTTTCAAAATAAGATGTCACAAGGTCGAGCATTTCAATTTCTTCATCGTGAAGAAAATAACTGCCGTTTGCAAGGTCGCAATCTCTGTCCTCGCCCGATGAACGACCGATTGTGACAACCGCCGTGTCGCTCTCCGTCCTTGCAGACGCAACAATTTCGTCAGTCAACGGCATTTCTTCGTATCGGAGTGGCCAGTGTGCCCAATATCCGTGAGATACAGGGTGTTTCTCTCGCCATTCCATATAAATGTTGTGCAGGGTGTAGTTGAGATTCAGCTTGTCGCAGTTCTCGATTCCCTGTGCAATGTCAATGTTGTACGGTCTGATTACATCTCCGCCGCTTCCGTAGCCGACAAAGAAGTAATCCTTGTATGTTCTGCCGAAAAGTGACACGGTTGTACCCTCTTTCAACGGCAAAACATTGTCATTTTTCAACAAAACCGCACCCTCTGCCGCTGCTTGACGGGCAAGTTCCGGCATACCTTTGGTTATTTTTTTTTCAACCTCAACATTTCCGTTTTCGTCTTGTGAAACAGATGTGAATTTGGTCACGATTTTTCCGATTTTGTCGTTGAATTTTTCTTTAAAGGTCATAGCATTTCTCCTTTGGATTATGCACTTGTTGACGGTTTGTATTGGTCCTCAAACAGTTTCTCAAGGTGCTCGCTTGTTTTTGCAAGTCGCCTTTGCGAAACCAAAAATACTATTTCATCCCCGGCTTTCAGCACAATATCGCCGTTTGGCGTGATGCTGTCCTCGCCACGCTCAACCGTGATGATGAGAGCGTGCTTGCCCCAATCAATGTCTTTAATTTTTTTGTTTGCAAGGTCGCTTCCTGTCGGAATAACAAAAGATTTGATGATTTTTTCTTTTTTGGCAATGTCTTTTTCTTTGATTTCTTCCGGAGTAGCCGAAAGTCTTGCAAGCAATGCTTCGTAAATCGGTTCACTGCCCAAAAGGTCGGATACCGCAAAGCTGATGAGTGCAACGGTTACGAGCGGAAGCAGGTTGTTCATATTTCCTGTCAACTCAAACACCAAAACAATACCTGTAATCGGGCTTTTGATGGTAGCCGAGAAAAATCCTGCCATACCGATAACGGCAAATTCCTGCCACAATTCGTTTGGAAGCCCCGAAATGTTGAGTGCAATCATACCAAATGACGCACCGAGATATGTACCCAAAATGCAAAGCGGATAAAGCGTTCCGCCCGGTGCACCGCACGCAAAACAAATTGCGCCAAACAAAAATTTTGCAACAAGCAGGGTGAACATAACGCCAAAACCCGGCTTTTCGTTCATCAAAAATTCAACCATTGAGTGTCCGCCGCAAAGCACCTGTGGGCAGATAAGACCGACAATTCCGCTGAAAACGAAAACAATCGGAAGTTTTACATTGTTCGGAATTTTTTTCAGTCCCTTGAAGCAGTCCTGAATTTTGAGCATAATTTTTGTATATCCGACGCCCGAAAGTCCAAGGATGATTCCGAGCAGAATAAGAATCCAATAATATTTTAGCGGAAATGTAACGGTGCTGTAGTTGAAAATTGTGTTTTGACCGAAAAACATCTTTGACACAAAGTCGGCAACAACGGTCGAAACAATGCCCATACAAAGAATGTTTTTGTCAAACGAGTGGTGAATTTCCTCCAGCACAAACATAATTCCTGTAAGCGGAGCGTTGAACGCAGCCGCCATACCGGCACCGGCACCGCAGGAAATCATACGAAGCTCGGTGGTTTTGTCTGCCTTTGTGATTTTTGCAACGCCCTTTGCCGCCATACCGCCAAGCTGAACGCTCGGACCTTCTCTGCCGAGTGAAAGACCTGCAAACACTGCGGCTGTACCGCCGATGAGTTTTGCAACAAGCACTCTCCACCAAGACGGCGACATTCTGCCTTTTACTTCGCCCGTAACCTGCGGAATACCCGAACCGCCGGCAGCAGGCTCCCCTTTGATGATGTACGACACAAAAGTGCCAATCAGCCACAAAATGCCAAACCAAATTGCAATTTTCCACCAGCTACCGTGAACAAAGGTTAAAACCTTGTTGAGTCCGTCCTCCGCTACGGACAACATATATCGGTACAGCACTGCAATCAAGCCGGCAACCAAGCCAACTTCAAGCCCTCTTATCACAAGAAAGAAGGCTTCGCTGTTTTTTGATTCAATTTTTCTAATCGTGTTTAATTTCTTTTGCTCTCTCATACTTATATTATATATTTTAGTGTTCTATATTTCAACAACAAAATGGAAATATCCGCCGACAGAAATTGTGTTGATTTAGCTTTGGTGTTTGTGTATAATAATATTAGAAAAAGAAAGGGGCGATTTTATGACAAAAACAGAAATAGAAAATCAAATCAGACAACTGCTTGTAAAATATAATGCGGAATATGCGCTCCTTTTCGGCTCATATGCAAGGGGCGAAGAAACCGAAAATTCGGATGTTGATGTTGTTGTTTTTGGCGGTGATGGATTTAAAAAATATAATATTTTTGCCTTTGCCGAAGATTTGCGACAGCTCACGGGCAAGGATGTCGACGCATTTGAAATTTGCGAGATAGACAAATCTACACCGTTTTATGACAATGTTATTAAAGAAGGAATCAAGATTGCATGAAAAAGTCTGATACAGAAAGAATTAAAAAAATTGTTTCCACTTGGGATGCGTTGAAAAGACAGATTGACGAACATTCAATTACAAAAGAGCAATTGCTTGATGATGAGTTTTCGCAATGGGCGGTCACAACACCTCTTTATAATATAGGTGAGCAGGTGTACAAAATCAGTGATGAAACCAAAAAACAAAATCCTCAAATTATTTGGAGCGTTGTGTCGGGTTTGCGTCACCGCCTTGTTCACGATTATGAGGGCATAAATTGGAGTATCATCGTTGATGTGATTTTTAACGAGATGGAAGAATTTGTGAACGATGTCAAAAAATTAATATAGGTTATTAAAAGAAAAATACCTCTCCGTTTGGAGAGGTAAATTTTTTGTTTTTTAGTCTCTGTAAATGATTGCTTCTCTTTCAGGGCCGTTTGATACCATATTAATCTTATGGCCAAGCTCATTTTCAACAAAGAGAACATAGTCCTGTGCTTCTTTTGGAAGTTTGTTGAAGTCCTTGATGCCTCTGATGTCGCAGTGCCAGCCCTTAAGGGTTTTGAACACCGGCTTTGCCTTTTTGAGCACAGATGTTGTCGGGAAGTCTTTTGTTACTTCGCCGTCAATATCGTAGCCAACGCAAACCTTGATTTCTTCAAGATATGAGAGGCAGTCGAGAGCGGTCATAACAACCTGTGTTGCACCCTGACATTCAATGCCGTAGCGAGAAGCAACGCAGTCGAACCAACCAACTCTTCTCGGTCTGCCTGTTGTTGCGCCGAATTCGCCCTTGTCACCGCCATGGATACGAAGCTCTTGTGCCTCGTCACCGAAGATTTCAGAAACAAATTCGCCTGCACCGACAGCAGATGAGTATGCCTTTGTTACAACAACGATGTCCTTAACCTCGTGAGGCGGAATGCCGGCACCTACACAGCCGTAGCCTGCAAGTGTTGATGATGAAGTAACCATTGGATAAATGCCGAAGTCAGGGTCTTTGAGAGTGCCAAGCTGACCTTCAAGCAAGATGTTTTTGCCGTCTTTGAGTGCCTGTGCAATGTACTTGTGAGTGTCGCAAACATATGGTGCAATCTTTTCTTTGTACTCAACACAGGTAGCAAAAAGCTCATCCTCGTCAAGAAGCGGTTTGTGGTAAACATGCTCAAGAGTGAGGTTCTTGAGTGTGCAGATGTTTTTGAGCTTTGCCTTGAGAGTTTCGTCATCAAAAAGCTCGTTAACCTGAATACCGATTTTTGAATATTTGTCAGAGAAGAAAGGTGCAATACCGCTCTTTGTTGAACCAAATGCGTTTTTGCCGAGTCTTTCTTCTTCGTATGTGTCAAGTAAAATGTGATATGGCATAAGGATTTGTGCTCTGTCGCTTACAAGAAGCTTTGGATTAAGTCCTGCCTTTTTAATATCTTCAAGCTCGTTGATGAACTTGTTGATGTCAAGCGCAACACCGTTGCCGATGATGCAGGTTGTGTGGTCATAGCACACACCTGACGGCATCAAGTGAAGTGCAAATCTGCCGTGCTCGTTGATGATGGTGTGACCTGCGTTTGCACCGCCCTGAAAGCGAATAACGATGTCGCTCTTTTCAGCGAACATATCTGTGATTTTACCTTTGCCTTCGTCGCCCCAGTTGGCGCCTACTATTGCTCGTACCATTTTTATTCTCCTTAGAATTTATATTAGGCGAACCCGGTTCGCCCCTATGGTTTTGATTTGTAGGGGAGGATCATCCTCCCGCAAAATATTTTAGTGGTGGAAGAGGCGGATGCCTGTCATTGCCATTGCAATGCCGTACTTGTCGCAACATTCGATAACATTCTCATCTCTTACCGAACCGCCCGGCTGTGCAATGTACTTAACGCCCGACTTAACGGCACGCTCGATATTGTCCTCAAACGGGAAGAACGCATCCGAGCCGAGGGCAACATTGTCCATCTTTTCGTGCCATGCGGCTTTTTCTTCTGCCGTAAACGGTTCAGGCTTAACTGTGAAGTATCTCTGCCAAACGCCGTCTTTGAGAAGTTCCTCATAATCATCAGAGATGTAGAGGTCAATGGCGTTGTCCGCATCACACTTTCTGATGCCGTCAATGAACGGAAGATTGAGAACTTTCTCGTTTCTTCTGAGCCAAAGCATATCCGCCTTTGAGCCTGCCATTCTTGTGCAGAGAATTCTGCTCTGCTGACCTGCGCCTACACCGAGGGTTTGACCGCCCTGTGCGTAAACAACAGAATTTGATTGAGTGTATTTGAGTGTAATCATAGAAATGAGCAAGTCGATTTTTGCGATTTCGGGAATTTCTTTAATCTTTGTCGGCATATCGTCAAAAAGGCTCATAGTGATTTTTGCATTGTTGCGCTTTTGCTCAAACTTAATGCCGAAAACCTGCTTTGTTTCCATCTCTTCAGGAACATAATCAGGGTCCATTTGGATGATGAGGAAGTTGCCTCTGCGCTTTGATTTGAGAAGCTCAAGCGCCTTGTCGCTGTATGACGGAGCAATGATACCGTCCGATACCTCTTTCATGAGGAACTGTGCAACTGATTCGTCACACTCGTCAGAAAGAGCAACAAAATCGCCGAATGATGATTGTCTGTCTGTGCTTCTTGCTCTGACATAAGCCTGTGCAATCGGAGAAAGCTCAAGACCGTCGGGAACCATACAAACCTTTCTGTCTGCTTCGTCAAGTGGCTGTGCAACTGCTGCGCCTGCCGGAGAAACATGCTTGAAGCTTGCGGCACTCGGAAGTCCTGTTGCTTCTTTTAATTCTCTGACAAGTTGCCATGAATTGAAAGCGTCAAGCAAATTGATGTAGCCTGCCGCACCGTTGAGAACGGTGAACGGAAGCTCTTTGCCGTCCATATGAATTCTTGCCGGATTTTGGTTTGGGTTGCATCCGTATTTCAACTTATACTCTGTCATTACTACACTCCTATAATTTTAGATAGTTATTCTATAATAAAATTACCATAGGGTTTTATTGTACAATATTTTGTTGCAGTTTTCAAGTGAGAATGATACAATATTTAAAACAATATGTAGAAAAGGGGCGAGACAATGTACGGCTTTTTGGTAGTTAATCACTATTTGCACGGCGGAAAGTACAACGAACTGCACGAGCATTTGTTGAAAACAGCCAAGGCAAAGGGTATAGATTTGGACATTGTGACCAATGAAAATGCGGTTTTTTTGGATGAAAAACCCGATTTTGTGCTTTTTTGGGATAAGGACACAATTCTTGCAAAGGCATTTGAAAACAGGGGCGTTCCTGTTTTTAATTCGTCACGCTCAATCGAAATTTGCGATGACAAGGCGAAAACCTATCTTGCTCTTGAAAATAAATTCAGCCAGCCAAAGACGATTATTGCACCGCTTTCGTTTTTTGCCGTTGATTATTCACAGTTTGTGAATACGGCGGTGGAAAAACTCGGACTTCCCGTTGTTTTCAAGGAGCGTTGCGGTTCGTTCGGCGAGCAGGTGCATTTGTGCCAAACGGTCGATGAGGTGATGAATTGCATCAACGGCAAGCCGTTTCTTTTGCAGGAATATGTTGAGTGCAACAATTCAGACGCAAGGCTCGAGGTTGTGGGCGACAGGGTGGTTGCCGCAATGAAAAGGCATAACGACAATGACTTTCGCTCAAACATCACAAACGGCGGAGTTGCCGAGAAATACACCCCGACCGACAGCGAAATTGTCACGGCGGTTGCTGTGTGCAAAGAACTCGGTTTGACTTTCGGCGGAGTTGACATTTTGCCAAACGGTGCTGTGTGTGAGGTCAATTCAAACGCCCACATTATCAACATTATGAACACAACGGGTGTGGATGTTGCACCGTTGATTTTTGATGAGATATTAGAGAAAGTTAAGCAGATATGAAAACGATTTTGGTTTATTCGCCCGAGGAAGCCGCACGCAATTCCTTTGTGGTGAAAAAATTTCGGGAACAGCTTGGCGCAGAACTTGTTGACCCGACAGTGATGGTGCAGGCTGATGTTGTCATAAACCGAAGCAATGATTTCGGTGTTGCGAATTATTACAGCAAAATGGGTGCAAAAGTCTTTAACGGTGCGGAGTTTTGCCGAATTGCAAACGATAAGGAAATGAGCTATCGTTTTATGGAAATGCGTGGAATTGAGATTATGCCGATAGGTTATTCCGTTCCGCCTTTTGTGAAAAAACCGAAGAATTCCCACGGCGGAAACGGTGTTGTGATGTGCCACAGTGCAGATGAATATGACGAAAATCAAGTGTGCCAAATGCCGGCGTCCGACCTCGGTCGAGATTTGCGAGTGTGGGTGCTCGGCGGAGAAATCGTCACCTCGATTTTGCGTGTGTCCGACACCGATTTTCGCTCAAATTATTGCCTCGGCGGTAGGGCGGAACTGTATGATTTGTCAACCGAAGAGCGAGCATTGGTGAAGAAAATCATTGATTATGCCACTCCTCTCGGTGCACATTATTATGGCATTGATTTTGTGTTCAATCACGGCAAAGCGGTGTTCAACGAGTTTGAGGACACCGTCGGCGCACGAATGGTCTATGACCTCACCGATATTGACATTATAGATAGGTATATAGAATATATAAAAAATAATATATAGTTAAAAAGGCTCCCCTTGCATCAAGGGGAGCCTTTAGACTGTCGATAAAGTGGCTAAACCGTGCCATGCTTAAATTATCATAAAGTAATGACGTAGGGCAAGGGCTTGCTCTTGCCAAAATAAAATCAAAATACATTTATAGAAAAGTGGCTTGAACGTAGTGTTCAAGCCACTTTTGGCACTTTCCGTCTTTTGCTCGGGGGCAGTACCCACGTACAGCACCCGCTCGCAAAATACGAAATTTATCTCACTTTCTCGAAGTCTTTCAGCGTGTTATATCAAAATTTTACGCTAACAAAAAGTATCCGAGCACGCCATAAACTGTGGAGAGCATAACAAGGATGTTTGCAACAGCACTTGTTTTGCCTTTGGCAATGCGGATGACTATGCCGACAGCGGATATTATCAGTCCGCACCAAGCAATGATGACCTCACGCATATAGTTTTCAGGCAGTGAGGTGGCGCTGATAAAGGTCACAAGCACATTGAGTGCAACTGCAAGCCAAAAGAATATTATGTGTACGGTTTCGTTGCCCTTTGGTTTGAACATAAATATTGATGTGATTACAAAGGAAAAAACGATTGTAATTTCCAATATAAGCATTGGGCTGAGTGCTAAAGTAGGCATAGCTTCTCCTTTATTTCATAAATTTGTCAATCGCAGCATTGAGTTCGGCAATCATCTCCGTGTCGCCGTCCTCAACAGCGTGAACAATGCAGTGCTCCATATGGTCTTTCAGTATCACCTTGCCGGTGTTGTTGATTGCGGATTTGACCGCCGCCAACTGAATCAGCACATCACTGCAATCCTCGTCATCGTCAACCATTTGTTTGACCTTTTGCAAGTGCCCGATTGCACGGGCAAGACGGTTAGAAACCTCACGCCGGTGCTCCTCGGAATGATGATGGTGATGTCTGTGCTTTGAATCACTCATATTGTACCTGCCGATTACTTAAAGTATTTTACACCGCTTTCAAAGAGAAGCATATCCTTTTCAAACGGAACATTCTTGTAGAGATTGTCGCCCTTACGCTCACAGTGACCCATCTTGCCGAGTACACGACCGTCAGGTGATGTGATGCCCTCAACTGCACAAACAGAGCCGTTAGGGTTGAATGGCATATCAGCAACAACTTCACCGTCAAGGTTGACATATTGGGTTGCAACCTGACCGTTTTCAATGAGCTTCTTCATTACATTTTCGTTTGCAACAAATCTGCCCTCGCCATGGCTGATAGGCACTGCAAACATATCGCCTGCGTTTACGCTTGAGAGCCAAGGTGATTTAACGCTTGTAACTCTTGTGTATGCCATAGAAGAAATATGTCTGCCGATTGTGTTGAATGTAAGAGTCGGGTCGTCCTCGTTGATTGTCTTGATTTCGCCGTACGGAACAAGACCGAGCTTGATGAGTGCTTGGAAGCCGTTGCAGATACCAAGCATCAAACCGTCACGACAGTTGAGAAGTCTTTGAACAGCCTCGCTGATTTTCGGATTGCGGAATGTTGTTGCAATGAATTTGCCCGAACCTTCAGGCTCGTCACCGCCCGAGAAACCGCCCGGAAGCATAATGATTTGGCTCTTTTCAATTTCTTCTGCCATTTTGTCGATTGTTTCGTTGATAGCGGCTGATGAAAGGTTGTTTACAACAAGAACAGAAACATCTGCACCTGCTTTTTCGAATGCACGGGCAGAGTCAACCTCGCAGTTTGTGCCCGGGAATGCAGGGATGAACACTCTCGGCTTTGCAACCTTGTTCTTTGCAACAAAGATTGAACGCTCCTTGTAGAGAGGCACATCTTCGTACATTTTTGCCTGCTTGCCCGAATCTGTTGGGAATACCTTTTCAAGTTTGCCTGCCCACGCCTCAATGAGGTCGTCACAGGTGTAAACAGTGCCGTCAATGATGAACACGCTGTTGTCGTTTGTATTACCCAAAACAACGCCGTCAAATGCGTTTTCGTCTGCAAGTTCAAGAACAAAGCTACCCTGAAGCGGTGCAAACAAATCCTTGCTGTCAAGGTTTTGAGCAAAGGTAAAGCCGGTCTTGTTGCCGAATGCCATTCTGCAAACAGCACTTGCCGAGCCACCCTCTTTTACAACGCTTGCCGAGAGAACTGTGCCGTTCTTGATGCCGTCGGCAACGGCAATCATAAGGTCGAGAGCTTCTTTGTATTTTGGAAGTCCTGTTGTTTCGTCAACAGGAAGTTTAACGAGTTTAACGGTTGAGCCGCTCTGCTTGAACTGTGCGGATGCGGTTTCGCTTGCCTTGCTGATGCCGACTGCAAATGAAACAAGGGTCGGTGGAACATCAAGGTCGTTGAAACTGCCGCTCATTGAGTCCTTACCGCCGATTGACGGGGTGTTGTAGCCGATTTGAGCAGAAAGTGCACCCAAAAGTGCTGCTGTAGGCTTGCCCCAACGCTTTGGCTCGTTGCCGAGCTTTTCAAAATATTCTTGGAATGTAAGTCTTGCGTCTTTTGGATTGCAACCTACTGCCGCAAGTTTTGCAAGTGATTCCGTAACGGCAAAAGCTGCCGAATGGAACGGTGACCAGCGAGAAATCTTTGGCACAAAGCCGTAAGACATAACTGTTGCCGTGTCTGTTTCGCCCTTGAGAAGCGGAATTTTTGCAACCATTGCTTCTTCTGGAGTGAGCTGATATTTGCCTGCGTATGGCATAAGAACAGTGCTTGCGCCGATTGATGCGTCAAATCTCTCAACAAGTCCCTTTTGGCTTGCAACTTCAAGTCTTGAAAGGTTTGCTTTGAGTGCGTCTGCGTTGCTCATTCCTTTAAGTTCTGACGGAACTTCGTCACGGTATGAAACATTGTCAATGCCTGTGATTTCAACATTTGCGTGCTGAACAACACCGTTTGTGTTGAGGAAGTCACGGCTGATGTCAACAATCTTGTCGCCTCTCCAAGTCATCTCAAGTCTGTTATTGTCTGTAACCTTTGCAACGATTGTTGCTTCAAGGTTTTCTTCGTTAGAAAGTGCAATGAATTTTTCTGCGTCTGCCTTGTCAACAACAACTGCCATTCTCTCCTGTGATTCGGAGATGGCAAGCTCCGTGCCGTCAAGACCTTCATATTTCTTTGGAACAGCGTCAAGGTCAATTTGCAAGCCGTCTGCAAGTTCGCCGATAGCAACGCAAACACCGCCTGCACCGAAGTCGTTGCAACGCTTAATCATCTTTGAAACTTCGCTGTTGCGGAACAAACGCTGAATTTTTCTTTCTGTAGGTGGGTTACCCTTTTGAACTTCTGCACCGCAGGTTTCGATTGATGAGCTGTCGTGTGCCTTTGATGAACCTGTTGCACCGCCACAGCCGTCACGGCCTGTGCGACCGCCGAGAAGAATGATTACATCCTCGTTTTGCGGAACTTCACGGATAACATTTTCTTTTGGTGATGCGCCGATAACAGCACCGATTTCCATACGCTTTGCAACATAGCCCTCGTCATAAAGTTCTGTTACCTGACCGGTTGCAAGACCGATTTGGTTGCCGTATGATGAATAGCCCTGTGCCGCACCCGTGGTGATTTTTGCCTGCGGAAGTTTTGCATCAAGAGTTTTTTCAAACGGTGTGGTCGGGTCGCCCGCACCTGTAACTCTCATTGCCTGATAAACATATGCTCTGCCTGAAAGCGGGTCACGGATTGCACCGCCGAGGCAGGTTGCCGCACCACCGAACGGTTCAATTTCTGTCGGGTGGTTGTGTGTTTCGTTTTTGAATTGAACAAGCCACGGTTCTACCTTGCCGTCAATTTCAACATCAACATTAATGGAGCAAGCGTTGATTTCCTCGCTTTCGTCAAGGTTGGTGACAATGCCTCTCTTTTTGAGCACCTTTGTGCCGAGGCAAGCCATATCCATAAGGCAAACAATCTTGTCTTTTCTGTCGCCGTAAACTTCTTTGCGAAGCTCAAAATATTGCTCAAGAGCTTCTTCGATAGCCTTTGAATATTTGCCCTCGTCAATCTTGATTTCGTCAAGCTGGGTGGCAAATGTTGTGTGACGGCAGTGGTCGGACCAGTATGTATCAATAACTTTAAGTTCTGTGAGTGACGGGTCACGATTTTCGTCATTCTTGAAGTAGTCACGAACCCAGCACAAATCCGCAATGCTCATTGCAAAGCCCATTGATGCGTGGTATTTTGCAATTTCTTCATCGGTCATATTGATGAAACCGTTGATTCGAACAATATCAGCCGGAACATCACTCTTGATGTCGAGTGTTTCAGGCTTGTCCATAGATGCAAGTCTTGATTCAACAGGGTTGATTACATATGCCTTGATTTTGTCGAATTCGGCGTCTGTGATGTCGCCCTTAACTGCGATAACCTTTGCTGAAGTAACGGTTGGACGCTCGCCTACTGTGAGGAGCTGAATGCACTGCGCCGCACTGTCGGCTCTTTGGTCGTATTGACCCGGGAGATATTCGGTTGCAAACACTCTCCATTCAGGTGAAAATGTGATTTCTTCATAATAAACATCATCGAGGTTAGCTTCGCTGAAAACACCCTTAACGGCTGCTTTGAAGCTTTCCTCCGGCAAACCCTCTGCATCGTATCTGTTGATGATGCGCACCTCTTCAAGTCCGGTTATGCCGACATTGTTTTTGAGGTCGTTCAACATATGAACAGCCTCGATGTCGTTACCTTTTTTCTTCTCTGCGAATACTCGATAAACTTTGCTCATAAACTTGCTCCTATAATTATAATTTTTATGATTAAATATTTTAACATATAATATCCCTCATTACAACGGTTTTTTGCAAATAGTCCTAATTAATGTCAAATTTATAATTTATAATTAAAAAATTGTGAACATTGTTTCTTTTTTGTCATAGGTGTGCTATAATCAAAATATAGTTTAAGTACTATGATTATTTACAACGGAGTGTATCCATTTATAATGTTAGACAATACTGATGAACTCGCATTTGAGGTTGAATTTCTCTCTTGCGTTGTTGATAAAAAGAAGGACTTTGAGGTTGTTGATGCAGACAGTCATTTTTGCGAATTTGTCGGCATTCACTATTCCAAGATTAAGCAGGGCAAGTTGTCGCTCCTCGACATTCTTGTTCCGCAGGACAGAGAAGATGTGATGACCAAGATTTGCAAGAAGGATTCGCCTTATGTGTATTTTGACTTGTATCTCAAGGATAATTCCTCTAAGTATAATTTTGTTCACGCAACTGCCAAGAATAACGAGGATAGTTCGCTGTGTCAAATCACTTTTGCCGATGTTGGCAAGTCTGAAAAAAAGAGCAAGCAACTTCGTGAAAAAGCAAAAACAATGAACCATCTCATTGATTTTGTTACGGGTGGTGTTTGCTTGTTCAAGGTCAATTCCGATATGCGCTTTGAAGTGCTTTATGCCAACGAGGCGTGTTGCAAATTCTTCGGCACAACCAAGCAGGCTGTTTCGAGGGACAGTTACCGAATCAGCGACCTTGTTCATCCCGATGACAAGAGCCGTGCCCTCACCGCAATCGGCGGAGCAATGGCAACCAAGAAACCGATTGATATGGAGCTTCGCATAATCACTCACAAGGATGAGTATATGTGGGTCAAGTTCAATTCGGATATTCAGCGCTACGACAAAAAGGATAAGTGCCCGATTTTTCACGCTGTACTCACTGATATAACAGCGTTGAAAGCCGCAGAAAAAGAGGCTGAGGAGCAAAAAGAAATGCTGCTCAAAGTGCTCAAGAGTGTTCCCGGTCCGATGTTCTCAACACCGTATGACGAGCCGTTCAGGCTCACTGTTGCAAGCAGTGATTTCCTAAAATTGATTGGCTATTCAAGGGCGGAATTGTTCGAGGAATATGACGGTGATTTGACAAAATTGATTGTTCCCCGTGAGGTGGAAGTTGCCCGTCACGCAATCGAATCCGATATGGAAAATGATAAAAAAGTTTTGCGTGCAACTTACTCGCTTCGCACCAAATCCGGCAAGCAGTTGATTGTTCTCGACAGGCGAAAAGTCGTTGAACTTGATTCGGGCAAAAAGTCGCTTATCGGTATGATCAGCGACATAACATCAAAGAATTTGGATATGTATTTTGAGTCATAATCAGGCTGTCGATAAAACTCCTGAACCACGCCAATAAATTAACCGCTTAATGCCTCCCTTGTGTAAAGGGTGCGGGTCTCCTGTGGAGACCTCTGCATTTTAATGCAGAAGCACTGACCGAACCGGTAGGTGAGACGGCGGTAACACGAGGTGTTGACGGAGGGATTGTAAAAGCACCGTAAGTAATTGAACTTACGGTGCTTTTGGCGTTTTCCGTTTTTTGCGAACAAGCGGTACCATCGTACAGCAAAGTTTGCAAAAAACGGAATTCAGAACCTTTCTCAACAGCCTGAACTGTGTTGATATTCTTTTAAAATTTATACAACGGGTAATATCTTTGTCGTGTTAATGCACAAATTGTACAAAAAAAGTTTGTAATGTATGCCAATATGGTAAATATTGACGAAAAACTATAATCGGTTTATAATATACATAAGACCTTTTTTATATAAAATATATATAAAGAGTTTTACGGAGAAAATAATTAATGGGGGAAAGACTTATGAAAAAGAGTTTTTTGAAAAAAACCGTCAGCATAATGCTTGCAGTTGTTATGTCCGTTACAGCGGTATTGCCTGCAGTCGGTGCATTTGCCGGTGACGGTGTTGAAGGCAAGTACGACCTTCAAATCTTCTTCAGCGACACAGACACCATTGTTCCCGACAAACAGGAGGACAACACGACACCGTATATCGTTTATATGACCGAGGGTGACGAGCTTCAATTAAAGTACAAAATGATTGACTCGCAGTTCCCGGACAACGGTTATGTAAAGTGGTATTCCGAGGCGCCGGCTCTTGCCGATGTTGACCAAACAGGTAAGGTTAAGGCGTTCGACTCATCAAAGGGTGCGGTTGTTCATCTTTGGATTGACAATGAGGTAAAGACTATTCCGCTTTTGGGCAAACCTCTCGGCGCACTTCTTGAAAAGGCATTTTTCAATGAGTATGTTGACATTGACTCAATGGACACAGACGAAATTGTTGCCATTCTTGAAAAGGCGCTCGGCTCTGATTCTTGGATTGCAGAGCATGTTGAGTCCTACAAGAGCGAACTTATTGACTCACTCCGTACATATCTCGACAAGGTTAATTCAAACATTCACTGCGTACTTTATGACAAGTACGGCGAAAAGCAGGCTGATGATGTTATCCAGCTTGTTGTTAAAAAGTGTGAGGAATGGTACGCAGCATTTTTGCCAAACGGTACTCACATCACCAATAAGTCGCAAGTGCCTGACACAGTTGCAAAGGGCGGTCAGGTTCAGCTTTATGCTATCACCACTCCGCAAAGACTTCATTTTGGCACAGTATACTCCGTAAAATCATCATCAATAGCCGCACAGGGCAAGGTTGTTGCAACAGTTGACGACAGCGGTCTTGTAAAATTTAAGAATATCGGCACAGCAACAATTATGGTATCTCCTGACTCGGACGATGTCATTCAGGGCTTGCTCAAGTTCATCAACTATTTCTATGAACTTCAGCACACAGGCACAATTGACTCTCAAAAGGCAGCCGATATCATCATCAAGTACATCGGTCTTGATATTAACCGAAATGTGCTTGCCGCAATTTTGGATGCTTGCTTTGCAATTTCCGACATTGTGGGCGACACTGCCGACCCTGTTCAGCTCACCGCAACAGCAGTAAAACTCATTGCAAACCTCTGCTTGCAGTTTGCATACAACGACACAATCGACTTTACAGTTGTTAAGGCAGAGCCGATTAAGAATTTTGACATTGACGGTCTTAACACTGTTAAGGAAGGTCAGCAAATCCAGCTCACTCCTACAAATATCGAACCGTCTGTCGGCGACCCGTCAGACATCGTGTGGACTTCGGAAAACCCAAATATTGCTTGCGTAGACAAAACAACAGGTGTTGTAACAGGTCTTGATGCAGGCGGTTCTCTCGGTTCACTTTCTTCACAGACTGTCACAATTCACGCAACCTCAACCACAAATAATGTTGACAAATCTTTGCAGATTACCGTAACGGGTAAAACAGGTAAGTACCTTTCAAAGGTTGACATCAACGGCAAAGACCTTGTCGGCATTGAGGATACAGAGGATTTCTCATACACAATTTATCCAAAGCGTGTTGCCGAGGGCGATAACCTCTACATTAAGTGGGGTATGGTAGGCCCTGAAGATGAGGACGGCAACCCAACATATATTTGGGCAGACGGCGAAAATGTTGCCGTTGACCCTGACGGTGTGGCTCAAATCGACAGCAAGGGTCACTTCACTCCGCTCAACGGCGGTAAGTGCAAAATCGCACTTGAAGCAAAAACAGGCTACCGTATTTCTGACGGAAGTTTTTACGAAATCAGTTCGTACACAGCAATCAAAGAGGTTGAAACGGGCGTTCCGGTTGAAAAGATTGACATCAGCGTTACAAAGGCGCTCGGTCTTGGCAATCCGTCAATCGGCAGAAACGAAACCGTAACCATCAACGGCAAGGATTACTACTATTGCACCGAAAAAATCGGTCTCGGCAATGCCTACAACGGCAGAGGCACAGCCGTAACAGCAAAGGTTTATCCTGAAAACGCAACCTATCAAAATGTTAAGTGGGTTGTAAGCAATTCCAATTGTGACCAAAAGGTTTCGGAAGATACTCATACAAATGAAATCACTGTTAAGCCGGGTCACGAAACAACTCAAAAATTTGATGTTTATGCAGTTTCGGCAGACGGCGAGGTATTGTCAAATGTAATCACTGTTTGTATCACAAGAAACTACGCAACAGGAAATAAGATTAACGAGGAATCAATCAATCTCATCAACGGCAAAACAGGCGAGGCAACTCACACAGTTACTTTTGACGGTACTTTGGAAAGCTCGGCATATGCTTGCTACGATGCAAACTGGTATTCATCGGATGAAGAAATCTTCACTGTTGAAAACAAGGGCAACGACAATTCAGACGCTATTCTCACAGCTCACGATGTCGGCACGGCAACACTCTATTGCGTATCGGCTGACGGTGCTTTTGTTGACGAAAAGACAGTAACCGTAAGACCTGATAAGCAAAGACTTAGAGAACTTGTTGAACTTTGTGACGGAACAGTTGTTCTCAAGACCAAGTTTAATAAGGATTATTATAAAGATTATTGCAGAAAGCTCAATCTTGCATACATTGTTCTTGACGAGCAGGATATGCCTTCGCAAAATCTTGTTGACACAACAGCAGCAAATCTTCTTGCCGCATTCACAAAGATTGGCGGTTTTGTAAGCATCACAGACCTTCAAATCGCAGATAAAAACGGCAATGCACTCAAGAATAAATATGTAACAATTCAGGTTGGCACAGCAAAGAATTATAAGAACTACAGCTACGACTTTGATTACAAGGTTAATCCAAAGGGCGCAATGTTCTCAAGAGCAGAGTGGAGCTCATCAAACGATTCTATTGCAGTTGACGAAAACGGCATTTGCCGTCCGACTTCAAACAATCCTTGCTCGGCAGACATCACCTGTTCCGTAACCGATTACAGCGGAACAGAGGTTATTGATGTTGTTCATGTTGCATTTGCAAAAAAGAAGGCAACCGGCGTTGAGATTATTCCAAACGAAATCACAGATGCAAAAATCGGCGAATCTCAACAGCTCAAGACAATTGTTCTTCCAAAATCTGTTATCGGCAAGTCAGACGCTTCTGTTGGCGCTGTAACTTGGCGTTCAACCAACGAAAATGTTTGCACGGTTGACAAAGACGGCGTTGTAAAATTCATCTACGGCGGTAACGCAAGAATCATTGCAACAACAGCCGACGGCGGATTCACAGGCGAGTGTAACATCACCGTAACCACAAATTACGACAATCTTGCACTTCTTGTCAGCCAGTACAATAGTCTTTCACTCCGTGAGGAGGCTTATTATCCTGAAACATGGCAACCGTACATCACCGCAAAGAGAGAAGCGGAGGAAATGCTTGAGGCTAAAAACAGCACTCAAGAGGAGGTTGACGCACAGTATATCAAGCTCCAAACAGCACAATCAAACCTTAAAAAGTATGTAAATATCCAAAAGGTTGAGCTTTACCTTGACGGCGAGCAAACCAAAGAATTCTATCAGTATGACCTTAAGCTCCTTAAAGAAGGTATAAAATATACAAATGCAAAACTTAACCTCAAGGTTAGACTTTATCCAAATGACGCAACCTACCAAAAGGCAGAGTGGACATCTTCAAGACCTGACGAAGTTTCGGTATCTTCTGACGGTATATGCTCACCAACAGCAAACAAGGCTTGCTACAGCGTCATCACTTGTACCGTAACCGATTCGTTCGGCAAGGAATTCTCCGACACCGTGCATGTATCGTTCTCGTATCATCCGGTTACAGGCATCAGACTTTCTGAAGAAACCATTTCAGGTTCTATCGGAGAAACACATCAACTCTCGGCAACTGTTGAACCTGAAGGAACAACACTTGTTCACACAGGCGCAGCAGATATTAAGGATTATTATTGGGAGTCGGATGACGAAAATGTTGCAACGATAGACGAAAAAACAGGATTGGTAACATTTAAGAACGCAGGCTCAACCGTTGTTCGTTGCGTATCATATGACGGCGGTATTTATTCGGAATGTAAGGTTTCCACCGAGGGCGACAGAACTGCACTCAAGGCGGCTATCGAAAAATACGAAAACACCGATTATACTCAATACGAATATGAATACGGTATGGCATTCAAGAATGCATACGAGCATGCTATGGTTGTTCTTGATGACAAGTCTATGAGCCAAGAAAACATTGACGCTGCCGCATCGGCACTTGAATCGGCAGGTGAGGCACTTGCATCTCATCCGTATGTTTCGGTTAGCACAATCAATGTTAAGTACGAAACACAGTCAAGAAATCTTTTGGATGACGCAACATCTGTCGGAGGCGGAACAGTCGGCTCAAACGGCGCAGTTTCAATTGACCTTTCAAAGAAGTATTCAAATTATAACAATTATAATGACATATTCCTCACAGCTTCGTGCGAACCGGAAGGCGCAATGTATAAGTTTGTTAACTGGGAGGTTATCGAAAAATCAAATATGAAGTCCGAGGCGTCGGGCGGAACAATCAAGCTCACACCTTCAGGTCAGACTTCTGTATCTTGGGCAAGAGTAAAGGCAGTTTATACAGACGATTACGGCAAGACAACCGAGCGTGAAATTTGGGTATCAATGGCGGATGTTGTTTGTACCGAACTTACAGTTTCACCGCTTGAACTTAACCTCAAGGGCACATCAGAGCCGTATCAGCTCAACTACACAACAAAGGGTACAGGTGTTGGCTATACCGATAAGGTAATCTTTAAATCAAGTGACGAAAGCATTGCAACCGTATCTGCAGGCGGTGTTGTAACTCCGGGCAACGCAGGTCAGTGCACAATCACTGCAAAGACACTTGACGGCGGATTTTCACAAATTGTTAATGTAACTGTTGAAACCGATTTCAGCGTACTTGCATCAAAGGTTACGGAATACGAAAAACTTCTTAACGATGTTAAGGATACCGACCAATACACCGAGGAATCACTCAATGCCTTGAGAACACAGGTTAACATCTGCAAAGAAATGATTAATGCAGGCAAGGCAAGTCAGGCTGAAGTTAACGAGGCACTTCGCAAACTTAACGAGGCTTACGGCAACCTTTCAGGCTACATTCCGGCAACAGGCATAAAGGTTTCGCTTGACGATGCACAGTCTGCTGTCAGCGAGCCAAATCCGGGCTTCATCAGATACAAAGGCACTGCACTCAACGGTGTAAGCGTTCAGCTTTCAAGCAAGGTACTTCCTGACAACGGTATGTACTCATCAATCAAGTGGAGTTCATCGGATTCATCAATTACTGTCAACGATGACGGTTTGGTAACAAACAAAAATGCACTTCCGGGCGCAGCAAAGATTACTGCAACCGTAACAACCGCTTATGGCGACAGCTATTCAGACAGCGTATATGTTTCATTCGTAAGATATGCGGTAAAGGGTGTATCGTTCGAAACTGCACTTGTTTACGGTGCTCCTAACAAGCAAAAGCAAATCACTCCTGTTTTGGCAAGTGATTCAAAGGTTCAGCAAATTCCTGCTTCCGTAACAGGTTGCTTGTATCAATCAATGGACGAAAGCATTGCAACAGTCAATGCAGACGGTCTTGTATTGTTCAAAACTCAAGGCAAGACAACTGTCAAGGTTACAACTATTGACGGCGGTTATGTCGGAGAAATTCAGGTTCAAACAACTTGGGACACTTCGGCACTTGAGGAGGCTATCGCACAAGCAAGCAAGCTCAACTATCAGGATTATGATGTTGAATACGGCACAATGCTCCAAACAGATTTGGCTGCCGCAAAGGCAGTGTTCGACAATCCTGACGCTACACAGGGTGAAATTGATATTGCTTGCACAAAACTCCAAACAACTCTCAGTGAGCTTGAAAATCACAAGTTTGTTCTCCCTGTTGTATCAATGACTGCAAACGGCAAGGCACTTTCAAACGGAATGACATATGAGGCAACCGGCGGTGTGCTCAACATTGATGTTGCAATTGCCGGCACAATGTACAAGACTTTTGAACTCACAACCGACAATGAGGTTGGCTTAACTTCTGCTATCAGCGAAAACAAGGACAGCATCGTTCTTACAAAGACAGCCGAAAGCGGAACTGTTACAGTCAGCGCAAGAGTTGTTGATGATTACGACAGAGAAACAACCTATACCTATAATATTACTGTTGTAGACAAACTTGTGGCTATCAGCTCAATCTACATCACCCTTGACGGTCAAAAGGTTGATTCTGTGGTTAAGTCGGGCTATTCACTCGGATACAGAGATTTCAGTCCATTCACTCTTGAATACAAGACCGATGATGTCGGATGCGCAGAACCTACAAATGTTGAGTGGTCATCAACAGATTCCGTGCACATCTCAATTGATTCAACCGGCAAGGTTGACCTCACACTTGCAGGCAGAGCCAAGGCAATCAACAACACAAACATTATCTGTACCGTAACAAATGCCGACGGCACAAAGGTACAGGCAAAGATTCCTGTTCAAATCAAAAGATAAGAGGTATACTAAATTATGGTAAAATTATATATTAAAAAAGGTATAGCCTCTGTTCTGGCATTACTCACATTAGCCACCTGCCTTTCAATGGGCAGTGTGGCATTTGCCGAGGATTTGGTTGCCATCAATGAGCAGAACTTCCCCGACAATGCGTTTCGTGGGTATATCACAGATGAATGCGATTTGGACGGCAACGGCTATTTGTCTGTTTCGGAAATCAGCAGTGTAAAGAGTATGTGGCTTGACGCTTTCATAGAGAACGAACAGGTTTCAAACCTTGACGGTATTGACAAGTTCTATAATCTTGAAAAACTCTATTGTGCCGACCTTGGCTTAACTTCGCTCGACATCAGCAAAAACCTAAAACTCAATACAGTAAGAGCTTCAGGCAACAATCTTAAAACAATCACAATAGGTTCGCTCCCTAATTTGACAGTTTTTGATTGCTCCGAGAACAGCATTACATCGCTCGATGTTTCGGGTTGTCCACAGCTTAGCGATTTAAAGGCTAATATAAATAAAATTGCAACCCTTGATTTGAGCAAAAACAAGGAACTCACAAAACTCAATGTGTTCCAAAACGAGCTTAGCGAACTTGATTTGAGCAACAACATAAAACTTGTTCAGCTTCGTTGTTCAAGCAACCATATTGCAGAACTTGACCTTTCGGCAAACACAGCTTTGCAAAACATTGCAACAGAAGCAATCGGAAATCAGTGGATTGAACTTCCTGCAAAGGTCAGCGATAACAAGATTACTGTTCCAAAGACTTTTGCCGATTCGACCAAAGTTATCTCTACCACACTCGACACCGTTGTTCAAACCGAAGAGGGCGAGGATACAATCCTTGCATATTCAAACGGTGCGTTTGTAACGGATGAACTCATCAGCATTTCGGGCAAACTCGTCAATGCCAACAACGAGGTCAAAGACGGCTTCATCTACAAATATAATACCGGCAACGACAAGTGCGATTTGATGACGGTCAACACGATTGTCAACAGAAATATGTATCAGGTCAACTTCTATCTTGACGAAACAAAGAGCGTAAGATTAGGCTATCAGCTTGTTGAAACAGGCAAGAGTGCAACCGCACCTGCCGTTCCTGAAGCATCATCTTGCAAAAAGTTTGTTTCGTGGTCGGAAGATTTCTCAAATGTCACAGCCGATATGGATGTCTATATTGTTTGGGCAGATGACCACAACATTATCAGAAATATCAATACCGAAAACGGAGATATTGACATCAAGTGTACAAAGTGTGACAAAAAGACCTTGCACTTCAACTTTAACGACACATATAATTGCTTCAAAGGCGACCCGAACTATAATGCCGAGGCGGATTTGAACAACGACGGTGTTGTTAATGCAAAGGACTATGCCATTATTGTTAATGATTATTAATCAAAAATTGGAGAAAAAGTCTTGATTTTTATGCCTGCAATGAGTATAATCGTTGCAGGCATTATTGTTAATGTACAGAATTTTTTGTGAAATTGCGGATGTGAATTTATGAAAAATAAAAGACTGATGTGTTTAATTATAGCCGTTGCTTTGATTATTTCCGGTGTTTTAAGCATAAGCCTCACGGCAGTTGCAGGCACCGTGTCGTTCAATTACGAGCCTGAAAGTGCAACCTTGACCGTCAAAGGCAGTGGCGACATTTTGGATTATAAGGAAAACGACCTTAAATCACGCCCTTGGAATGTTTACCGAGATGAAACAAAGCATATTGTGATTAGCGATGGCATAACTTCTGTTGGCAGTTATTCCTTTGCGCAGTTCAAGTACACCCAAACCGTTGAATTGCCAAACAGTGTAAAATCTATCGGCGAGGCATCTTTTGCGGGATGCAATAAGTTGCTTGAATTGACCGTGCCCGACAGCGTTGAAACCGTGGGCGATTATGCTTTTGGTTTTAATGACCGGATGGAAACCCCGCAGGGCTTCGTTGCCCATTGCTCAACCAAAAGTGCGGCGCAGGCATATTGCTTCAGGAACAATATTATGTTTGATTCGCCTATGGATTCTATGAGTACAACTGCCCACATCACAAAGTCGGATGAACTTCAGCTTTGGTCGTTCGTTCCGCTTACAGACGGCAAATTGACCTTTTATTCAACAGGCAAAAAGAACACGGTGGGATTTTTGTTTGATGCAGAAAATTATGTTTATTCCGACAACTACGGCGATTTGAGAAGAACCGCTTTGATTTATGATGACGATTGGAACGGCGGAGGCTTGAACTTCAAGTTTTCGTACAATCTCAAAGCCGGCAAGAGATATTATCTTGGTGCTCGTTTTCGACTTGCCCGTGATTATGACGGTTCAACTTTGACCGAAAACGGCAAGTTTGATGTTGTTGCCGAATTTGTTTGCAGTCAGCACAAGTACGAACTTTCTTCAACCGTTGAGCCGACTTGCGAGGAGTTTGGCTACAATGTTTACACTTGCATTGCCTGCGGTGATTCTTACAAGGAGAGCATTTCTCCGCTTGGTCACGATTTTGTGCCGAGCAATGTTGACGGCAGTGATGTCGTGCTCGATTGTTCAAGGTGCGGCAAAACTTCAAGAGAGCCGTTTGTAAATGTTTATCACGCAGAATTGACCGATGAAAATCGTAAGTTTGATGTTAATTCCGACGGCGTAATCAACGCAAAGGATTATGCAATTCTTCGCAAATAAAAAATAAAAAACCAAGGAACATCCTTGGCATTGATACAAACAAAAAACGCAGTGAACTTTGATTTCAAAATTCATTGCGTTTGTTTTTATTTGTTTTGTTCTGCTTCAAGCGCCGCTTTCTCGGCTGCTGCCTTTTTCTCGGCACGGCGAGCCGCACTCTTTTTGCGTGATTTGTAGCTCATAAGTTTGTCGAGGTGCTCCTGCGGAGTTGAATATGCGCCAACCGTAACCGATTGTCTGCCGTATGTTCCGTGGAAGTCCGAACCGCCTGTTTGCAAAAGCTTTTTCTTCTTGCAAAGTGCAATGAGCTCTTCTGTCAATTCGTCGCTGTTTTCAGGTGACCAAACCTCAACGCCGTCAAGTCCAAGCTCAACATAATCCTCGATTTCGTCACGATTGTTGAACTTGCCCGGATGAGCAAGTACAGCGATACCGCCCGCACCGTGAATTTCATCAATAACTTCTTTTACGGATGGGTACTTTGTCGGAGCGAGAACATTGTTTTCACTGCCTGTGTCGAACAGTTGATAGTACAAATCTCCAAAAATCTCGTCTGTGTAGCCTGCATCCATAAGTGCGTGCATAATGTGTTGCTTGTAAAGGTTGGTTGAACCACTTGCGTGGCTGATGATGAATTCGCTTGTAACAGGAAATCTTGCCGCAACTTTAAGCATCATAATCTGACCTGCTCTCTTTCGTGCAACAGAAGTCTTTTTGCAAATTCGCTCAAGTCTGTCCGGTGCGTCTGCAAGGTATGATATGATGTGAACTTTCTTGCCTGCAATTTCATCAAAAGCGCTGATTTCAACGCCCGACACAATGTTTATGCCGTATCTTTTGCCGATGACCTGACCTCTGACAACACCTGCAAGGCAGTCGTGGTCGGTGATGGCTAATGTATCAATTCCGCTTTTTTGTGCGATGACTATTAAATCTTCAATGCCAACCGAGCCGTCGCTCAGCTTTGTATGACAATGTAAATCCGCCGCCATAATACGTCTCCTTTCTGTTTTGTGTCGGTATTAGGGCACAATATCTATTTATACTATAACATAAAAATGATTAAAATTCAACAATAAATCTGCTGTTTCTACATATAAAAGTTTGTTATTTTATTGCCAGAAGCTCCCTTGCAAGTTTGCTTACGGGAAGTCCGACAACATTGAAGTAGTCGCCGTCAATTTTTTCGACAAGCAGTGAGCCGTAGCCTTGAATTCCGTACGCTCCCGCTTTGTCGGCAGGCTCTCCTGTTTTGATGTATTCGTCTATTTCTTCATCGGTCAAATCAAAGAATTTCACCTTTGTTTCAACGGCAAAACTCCTTGTTATGTCGCCCTTGATTAAGGTCACTCCCGTGAATACGCTGTGAGCCTTGCCCGATAAAAATTTGAGCATTTCCCTTGCGTTTTCGTCATTCTTTGGCTTGCCGAGGATTTTGCCGTCAAGCGCAACAACCGTGTCTGCACCGATGATGATGTCGCTGTCGTTTTTGAACGGCTCTGCCTTGATTTTTGACAGATACAAAACAGCGTCTTTCGGAGAAATTCCGCTTGGCAAAGTTTCGTCAACATTGCTGACCTTTATTTCAAAATCGTTTGTTATGAGCTTCAATAGCTCCTGTCTTCTCGGGCTTTGTGATGCCAAAATTATCATTATTCTACCCCTCTGTATGTCAAGCCTCGTGTGTATTTGCCGTCAAATTGACCGCCTGTTTTGAATAAATTAATGATTTGTTCCACCTGATTTTTGCTCTCGTCAGTGAAGTAAAAATGGATGAAGTCGGTCTTGATTTCCTTTTGCCTGTCGCCCATATAAACAGGAACAGGGTTGAGCACCTCAACGCATGGGTAAGGCGAACACTTCACCTTGAACTCAAATCCCTTGCGGTCGGTGAGCTTGCCTGTGCAACGGGAACAGCCGAGGTGATTTTTAATCGGGCAGTTTCGTGTGAGCATAAGCGGTAAATATCCGTAGCCGATAATTCCCGTGTCTTTTGCGCCGATTCGGTTTGTCTGTTCAAGAGTTGCCTCAAATGACAAAATCGGAGAGTTGAAAAGCTGTGCGCTCTCACTGTTAAATATGTTCAATCCGAAGTCGCCGTATACCTCAAATCCCATTTTTTGTGCAAGCGAATATGCACCGAGGTTTGAGCAAAGTGCTTTTCTGACACCGATTTTTTTCAGGTGTTCAAGCCTTTTGGTGAGCTTTTCTTCCATACCGAAAAGCCCTCTCGGAATTTCAACTCCTGCACGGTTGTCCACAAAATCCTCGTCACTGCTCCAAATCGGGATGAAAATCCTCTTGAACGGATGCTTGTCCGGGATGCTGTCGGGATTCAAAAATCTTGCCGTGTAGTACGGTGTGCAGTCTTTTTCTTTGTACTTTTCGGCTTTGTACGGCATTTGTGTAAACGGCTGAATTTCAACTTTGTCAAGCATTTCAACCGCTTCTCTACGCATTGAATTGATTACGCTTGCCGGCAAAATCAATCCGTCATCAAGGTCAATCGTGATGTTGTTTAGATAGAATTGCGTGTTGCCGAATTTTGCAAGCCTTGTTTCAACTGATTCTTCGGTCATCGGTTTGTTGATTGCCTTTTCAGGTACGGTGCCGGTTACGGTTACGGTTTTTCCGAGTGCCGTTGCAGTCAGTTCTGCTTTGCGGTTCGCCTTGCAGATGAATTCAATGTCAATCGGCACAAGCGGATTTTCGTTATCGTAGAGGTGCGACAATTCCTTGAGCACATCTTTTGCCGCCACAACATCCTCTTTTTGACGGGTGCCGAACATATCCTTGCGCTCGCCTGTAAAATATCCGTCGGTAAATCCTGTTCGGGAAAATACAGATTTCAGCGTGTTTTCGTCAGAGGCGGAATATTCGCCGTCAATCGCCTTTTTGCACGAGGTTACAGCCGCCGCAACATATTCGGGGCGCTTCATTCTGCCCTCGATTTTCAGGCTGACAACTCCTGCCTGTGCAATTTCGTTTATGTTGCCGATTAGGCTCAAATCTTTTAGCGACAAGTCACAGCTTCTGCTTGCATCGGCGCTGAAACCGAGCCTGCAAGGTTGTGCACAAAGTCCACGGTTGCCCGAGCGACCGCCGAGCATTGCCGACAAATAGCATTGACCGCTCACGCACATACAAAGTGCGCCGTGCACAAACATTTCAAGCTCCATATCGGTTGCCTGTCGAATTTCTTTGATTTCGTCAAGGCTCATTTCTCTTGGCAAAACAGCACGAACAAAGCCCATTTTTTCAAGCGCCTTGAATCCCTCCGGTGAATTGACACTGCACTGAGTTGAAGCGTGCATTCTTGCTGTAGGAAAATGGCTGTGTATGATTTTTGCAAGTCCGAGGTCTTGGATGATGAATGCGTCAACTCCAAGAGACAATCCTGCTTCAACGGTTTTGTATGCAAGCTCCCTCTCGCTGTCGGAAATGAGGATGTTGAGTGCAAGGTAAATCTTGACATCTCTTGCGTGGCAGTATTCCACCGCCTGTTTCAACTCCTCAAAGGTGAAGTTTGTTGCGCCTCGCCTTGCGTTTATTCCTTTCGTGCCGAGATAAACGGCATTTGCTCCGCACCTAACGGCAGCAATCAAACTTTCCATACTTCCTGCAGGTGCTAAAATTTCCGGTTTGTTGTTCATATCTTTGTTCGTCTTTCAAAAAAATTAATGGACACACACTGCGTCCATTAATCGTAGTATATGGTTTATTTGCCTTCACTTGCGTTTTTGCTTCGAAGTGCGGAAAGTTCTCTGTTGAGTCTTTCAATCTCTCGTCTTGCAACATCAACCTCAAGCTTTGCTCTTGCGGCATCCTCGATATAATCCTTGATTTGAACACGCAGGTTGACTGCCTCGCTGTTTGCCTTTTTGCAAGCGTCTGCTTGGTCAAGTGCAACAAGCACGGCGCACTGTGTTTGCGAAAGATTTGGCGATTCGTTGGAAATGTTGTGCATCTCCTTGTTGATGAGCTCACCGAGCTGTTCTACATATTCTGTGTCATCTTCTGTCAAGATGGTGTATGAATTGCCGTAAATTTTCAGAGTAACTCTGTTTTTTTCCATAGTATCACCTTTTTCGTCATAATACTTCAAATTTTTATTCTCTTTTAGTATAACAATTTAATATAAAAATGTCAACATTATAAACCGATTGTGCGTTTCCTTATTTTGAGAGGAAATGTTGAAAAGGATAAATGAAATTACTTGATTTTTTAACTGTAATTAAAATTTATTCTATTTGTTGACGGATGATATAATCGGTGATAATATATATATTACTATTATAACAAACTATAGAAGTTTTGAGAGGTGAAAAGTATGGATAATATGAAAAACACAAAGTTCATCAGAAAGCTACCTGTACCGAAGGATATCAAGGCACAGTATCCGCTTTCGGAAGAGGCTACCGCAAAAAAAGAAATCAGAGATAAGGAAATCGAAAAAGTTTTTAAGGGTGAAAGCGATAAACTCGTTCTTGTTATCGGTCCTTGCTCTGCCGACAAGCCGGAGCCTGTTCTTGAATATATCCACAGACTTGCCGAGGTTCAAAAAGAAGTTGAGGACAAAATTCTCATCATTCCGAGAATTTACACAGGCAAGCCTCGCACAACAGGCGAGGGCTACAAGGGTATGCTTCATCAGCCTGACCCTGAAAAGAAACCCGATATGCTCGAGGGTATCATCGAGGTCAGACAGCTCCACAAGGACGCTATCGAGCAAACAGGTCTTACCTGCGCAGACGAAATGCTCTACCCTGAAAATCACAGATATTTGTCAGACCTTCTTTCATATGTTGCGGTTGGTGCAAGAAGTGTCGAAAATCAGGAACACAGACTTGTTTCCTCTGCTCTCAATATCCCTGTCGGAATGAAAAATCCGACATCCGGCGACATTTCCGTTATGCTCAACGCAATCAAAGCTGCACAGTCGGGACATATGTTCTTGTACAGAGGCTGGGAAGTTGAATCTGCCGGTAACGATATGGCTCATGTCATTCTTCGTGGAAGCGTAGACAAGCACGGAATCAATCATGTTAACTATCACTACGAGGATTTGATGAACCTTTGCACTCAATATTGCAACGGCGGTTTCAAAAATCCTGCTGTTATTATTGACACAAACCATTCCAACTCGGGCAAAAAGTATCTTGAGCAGGTTCGTATTGCAAACGAGGTGCTTCATTCTATACGCCACAGTAATGACATCAAGAAGATGGTCAAGGGCTTTATGATTGAATCATATCTTGAGGACGGCAACCAAAAGGTTGAGGACGGTGTTTATGGCAAATCAATCACCGACCCATGCCTCGGATGGGATAAAACAAGAGAACTCATCCACATTATTGCGGAACAATTATAATAAAATCGAATTCAAATACCTGCTGTGAGTGTGCCCCAAAGCACGCTCACAGCAGGTGATTTTTTTATTAGTAAACAAAATACGGCTCTTATTCGGCTCGGTTTTTGTAGCAAAAAGAGAAATTTGTATCAAAACTTGTTAAATTATTGACAATTTATCGCTATTGATATAAAATCTAATCAAATCGAATTGTTATATATTTAACAATGTTTAGGAGGTAAGATAGTTATGGCAAACAGAAGAGTAGCACTTGTCGGATGCGGCATGGTAGGTATGAGCTATGCTTATGCTCTTCTTAATTCCGATTTGTGCAATGAGTTAATTCTTATTGATATTAACGAGGACAAGGCAAAAGGTGAAGCTATGGACCTTAATCATGGCTTGTGCTTTTCAAGCTCTCATATGAAAATTCGTGCAGGCTCATTTGAGGATTGCGCTTATGCTGACCTCGTTGTAATCACAGCTTCGGCAGGTTCAAGAAAACCGGGCGAAACCCGCTTTGACCAACTTAATAAAAATGTAAAAATCTTCAAATCATTTATTTCAAAAATCGTTGCATCGGGTTTCAACGGCATTTTCCTTGTTGCTTCAAACCCTGTTGATGTAATGACAAGAGTGACCTATGAGCTTTCGGGATTTCCGGCAAACAGAGTTATCGGCTCGGGCACAACCCTTGACACAGCACGACTTCGTTATCTCATCGGTGATTATTTTCAGGCTGACCCTCATTCGGTTCACGGCTATGTTATCGGCGAGCACGGCGACAGCGAGTTCGTTCCTTTCAGCCAGCTCAATCTTTCTACCAAAAATGTTGAAGAATTCTTCAATGACGAGAGATTTGCTAACGATTATAAGCGTGAAGATATTGAAGATATTATTGAAAAAGTTAAGAATTCCGGCGCAGAAGTTATCAAGCTCAAAGGCGCAACTTATTACGGCATCGGTATGAGCCTTGTCAGAATCACAAAGGCTATTTTCGGTGACGAAAACAGCGTAATCACTGTTTCTTCAAGACTTAACGGCGAGTACGGTATGCGTGATGTTTATCTCGGTTTGCCTGCTTATGTTAACCGCAACGGCGTCAGAAAAATCCTCCCTCTCAACCTTACAGAGGAGGAGATTGAAAAGCTCCGCAATTCGTATAATATCCTCAAGGAATCATACGACGGAATTAATATGTAAATCAGCACAATAAGATTGGAATCCCCCTCCCGTCTGTTGTATATATGCCTTCCTGTGTTATTACAGGGAGGCAATTTTTTTGCACATCGGTGGCGTGTGGATTGAATGAGATTGCTCCGTTTGGCACGGGTTTTAACAATTTGTAAAAGATTTGAGCAAAGTTGTGCAGGTTTTTATCATTCAACAGGCAAAATTACGAAAAATAAAGTTTTAACGATTACTTTTTTGTAGAAGTATCTGAAAATGTCAAAATTGTTATTTTTTTAACAATTTGCCCTTGATATTAGAATAACAGAAATATATAATATAGTAGAAAAAAATTAAACCCAACCGTATATCAGGAGGTAAAGATTATGGAATATCGTATTGAACACGACTCAATGGGCGAGGTTAAAGTACCTGCAGACAAGTATTGGGCTGCACAAACAGAGCGTAGCCACGAAAACTTCAAGATTGGCGTTGGCATCGAAGTTATGCCAAGAGAAATTACTCACGCATTCGGCGTACTCAAAAAGGCTGCTGCTATTGCAAACAATCAGCTTAAGCCTGAAAAAATGACAGACGAAAAACTTTCTGCTATTTCACAGGCTTGTGACGAAGTTATGAGCGGTTCACTCAACGAGCACTTCCCACTTGTTGTTTGGCAGACAGGTTCGGGCACACAGTCAAATATGAACGCAAACGAAGTTATTGCAAACAGAGGTAACGAGATTGCAGGCAAAAAGATTCTTCACCCGAATGACGACATCAATATGTCACAGTCATCAAACGATACATTCCCAACAGCTATGAGCATTGCGGCTGTTCTTGGAATCGAGGACAAAGTTTTCCCTGCTCTTGACAAGCTCATCGCAACATTCAAAATGCTTGAAGAAAAGCATCAGGGCATCGTAAAGTCAGGCAGAACTCACCTTCAGGACGCAACTCCTATCACTTTCTCACAGGAAATCAGCGGTTGGAGATCTTCTCTTGAAAAGGACAGACGACTTCTCGAAATCGCACTTCCTGAACTCAAGGAATTGGCACTCGGCGGAACAGCAGTAGGAACAGGTCTTAACGCACCAAAGGACTTTGATGTTAAGGTTGCAGAGGCTGTAACAGAAATCACAGGCAAGCACTTCATCACTGCTCCAAACAAGTTCCACGCTCTCACTTCAAAGGACGAAATCGTGTTTGCTCACGGCGCACTCAAGGCTCTTGCGGCTGACCTTATGAAGATTGCAAACGATGTTCGTTGGCTTGCTTCGGGTCCTCGTCTTGGTCTTGGCGAAATCAAAATTCCTGAAAATGAGCCGGGTTCATCAATTATGCCGGGCAAGGTTAACCCAACACAGTGCGAGGCTGTAACAATGGTTGCGGTTCAGGTTATCGGCAACGACACAGCAATCGGTATGGCTGCTTCACAGGGCAACTTCGAACTCAATGTGTTTATGCCTGTAATTATTTATAATTTCACACAGTCAGTAAGACTTCTTTCGGAAGCAATGATTTCATTCAACGACAACTGTGCGGTTGGCATCACAGCAAACGAGGATAAGATGGCTTCAAACCTCCACAACTCTCTTATGCTTGTTACTGCTCTCAATCCGTATATCGGCTATGAAAATGCAGCAAAGACTGCAAAGCTCGCATACAAGAACAACATTTCTCTCAAGGAGGCTTGCGTTCAGCTCGGCTTCCTCACAGAAGAAAGATTTGACGAAGTTTTCCATCCGGAACAGATGGTTTGATTTCGGTAAAAATTAGAATTTTGGATTTAGGATAAAGGAGAATAGAATAATGACTTTCAGTTATTATCCGGGATGCACCTTGAAAACAAAGGCGCAGGATTTGGATAAATACGCAAGAATGTCGGCAGAGGCTCTCGGTGTTACACTTGAAGAACTTCCTGATTGGCAGTGCTGCGGCGGTGTTTATCCTATGGCAAAGGACGAGATTGCAACAAAGCTTTCTTCCGTTCGTGCGCTCAATAAATCAAAAGAACTCGGTCACGACCTTGTAACTATGTGCTCCGCCTGCCACAATGTCATCAAGCAGGTAAACAACGATATGCTCGATGAAGAAATCGCCGACAAGGTTGCAAGATATATGAAACTTGACGAGCCTTACAGAGGCGAAACAAATGTCATTCACTATCTTGAGGTTTTGCGTGACAAGGTAGGTTTTGACAATGTCAAGTCAGCGGTAAAAAATCCTCTCATGGGCAAAAAGATTGCGGCATATTACGGTTGCTTGCTTCTTCGTCCAAGCAGAGTTATGCAAATGGACGACCCTGAAAATCCTACAATTATGGAGGATTTGATTAAGGCTCTCGGTGCAACACCCGTTGTTTATTCAATGCGCAACGAATGCTGCGGCGGCTACACCACCCTTGAAAACAAGGAGATTGCAAAGGCAAACGGCAACGCAGTGCTTGAAAATGCTGTTAAAAACGGTGCGGAGATGGTTATCACCGCTTGTCCGCTTTGTATGTATAATCTCAATAAGAATGCAACAGATTATGATGTGCCTGTCAAGTACTTCACAGAGGTGCTTGCAGAGGCACTCGGTTTGATTGGCGAATAAGGAGGGCTTGCAATGGAAAATAATTATCTCAAAGAGCAGGTTATCCGTTCAGCCGGAATCAATCCGCTCAAATGTATGGGCTGTGGCAAATGCTCGGCAACCTGTCCTTCTTATGATAATATGGAATATCATCCGCATCAGTTTGTGTCTATGGTGGCAAACGGCAACATCGAACCGCTTTTGGAGAGTGAGTCGCTTTACACCTGCCTTTCTTGCCTTGCTTGTTTGGAGCGTTGCCCAAGAGGCGTTGAGCCGGCAAGATTTGTTGAGGCTGTAAGGGTTGCCAAGATTCGCCGTCAGGGCGAGGAACATTTGCACCCGCAGGATATTCCTGAAATGTGGGATGAAGATTTACCTCAGCAGGCTATCGTGTCTGCAATGAGAAAGTATTGGAAATAAGCAGGGAGGAGTAGAAAAATATGCACAGAATAGGCGTATTCGTTTGTTGGTGCGGTAGCAATATCGCCGGTACGGTTGATGTTCACAAAGTTGCGGAAACTTTGAAGAATGAGCCGGGCGTAGTTTACTCCACCGATTATCAATATATGTGCTCCGAGGCAGGACAAAATATGGTTAAGGACGCTATCAAGGAATATAACCTTACAGGCGTTGTAATCTGCTCTTGCTCACCTCGTATGCACGAAAACACATTCCGCAAGGCGGCTGCTTCGGTTGGTCTTAACCCTTATATGGTTGAGATTGCAAACATTCGTGAGCAGTGCTCGTGGATTCACAAAGATATGGCAACGGCAACCGAAAAGGCTGTTATCTTGGGCAGAACCGCTATTGCAAAGGTTCAGCTCAACACTCCGCTTGTTGCAGGCGAAAGCCCTGTTACAAAGCGTGCACTTGTCATCGGCGGCGGTATTGCGGGTATTCAAACAGCTCTTGACATTGCCGAGGCAGGCTTTGAAGTTGATATTGTTGAAAAGTCACCTACTATCGGCGGCAAAATGGCACAGATAGACAAGACTTTCCCAACTCTCGACTGTGCGGCTTGTATCTTGACCCCTAAAATGGTTGAGGCGGCACAGCAGGAAAAAATCAAGATTTATTCTTACAGCGAGGTTGAAGAAGTCAAAGGCTTCGTGGGTAACTTCAATGTAAAAATTAAGCGTAAGGCAAGATTTGTAAATGAGGACATTTGCACAGGTTGCGGACTTTGCACCGAAAAATGCCCTATGAAAAGAGTGCCTAATGAGTTTAACCTCGGTATGGATAACCGCAGTGCAATCTATATTCCGTTTGCACAGGCTGTACCGAAGGTTGCAACTATCGACCCTAATTATTGTATCAAGATGAAAACAGGCAAGTGCGGACTTTGCTCAACGGTTTGCGAGGCAAAGGCTATCAACTATGACGCAAAGGACGAATTTGTTGATGCACAGTACGGTGCAATCGTTGTTGCAACAGGCTTTGAACCGATTAAGGTTGATAAGTTTGACGAGTTTGCATACAATCAGTCGCCTGATGTTGTAACTTCCCTTGAATACGAAAGACTTATGAATGCGGCAGGTCCTACAAACGGCACACTTCTCCGTCCGTCAGACCACGAGCATCCGCATACTATTGTATTTGTTCAGTGCGTCGGCTCCCGTTGTGCCGAAACAGACCCAAAGGGCAAACCGTATTGCTCAAAGGTTTGCTGTATGTACACCGCAAAGCACGCAATGCTCACCCGTGAAAAATATCCGGACACAGATGTTTATGTGTTCTATATCGATGTTCGTACTCCGGGCAAGAACTTTGACGAATTTTATCGCAGAGCCGTTGAAGAATACGGTGTTCACTATGTAAAAGGTATGGTAGGTAAGGTTGTACCGGACGGCAAAAAGCTCAAGGTTCAGGCTTCCGACCTCCTCAACAACAAACAGCTTCACATTGATGCGGATATGGTTGTTCTTGCGGCGGCTATTGAACCGTCAAAGAGTGCAAGACCTCTTGCAACAATGCTCACGGCTTCTATGGATACAAACGATTTCTTCACCGAGGCTCACCCAAAACTTCGTCCTGTTGAATCACCTACAGCAGGTGTGTTCCTTTCGGGTATGTGCCAGGGTCCAAAGGATATTCCCGAAACCGTATCACAGGCTTCGGCTTGTGCGGCAAAGGTTATCGGACTTCTTGTTAAGGATAAACTCACTTGCAACCCTTGTGTTGCCCACAGTGATGAGATGATGTGCAACGGCTGTTCATCTTGCGAAAAGGTTTGCCCTTACGGCGCAATTACATATCAGGAAAAAGAATTCCGTATGCCTGACAGAACAACTCAAATCAGACGAGTTGCAAGCGTAAATCCGGCTGTTTGTCAGGGTTGCGGTGCTTGTACGGTTGCTTGTCCGTCAGGCGCAATGGACCTCAACGGATTTTCTAATAAGCAAATTATGGCGGAGGTAGATGCAATATGCAAATAGAGAATAACGAATTCAAGCCAAAAATTGTAGCCTTCTGCTGTAACTGGTGCTCATATGCAGGGGCTGACTTGGCAGGTACAAACAGACTTAACTATCCTGCCGATGTAAAAATCATCCGTGTGCCTTGTTCGTGCAGAGTAAATCCTATGTTTATTCTCCGTGCGTTCCAAAGAGGCGCAGACGGTGTAATTATGTGCGGTTGTCATCCGGGTGACTGCCACTATACCACAGGTAACTATTATGCACGACGCAGAATGACTCTTCTTTTCTCAATGCTTGATTATCTCGGCATCGAAAAGGGCAGAACCCGTGTTGAATGGGTATCCGCCGCAGAGGGTCAAAAGTTTGCGGAAACTATGAACAGCTTTGTAGAAACTATCTACGAGCTTGGCGAAAATAAGAGATTGGAGGATTTGAGATGCAAGAACAAATAATTGCAAAGGCAAAGGAACTCCTCCAAAACGGCACTGTTGACCGTGTTCTCGGCTGGAAAGTCGGTGAATTTAAGTACGACCTCACTCCGGGTGTGTTCACTTCGGCAGACGAGGTTGACCGTGAATTTGTTTACAACACATTTTCAGGCGCTAACCTTTCAAAATATCTTGTAAAGCAAACAAGAAAAGGCGAGGGTAAAATCGCAATTTTTGTAAAACCTTGCGATTCTTACAGCCTCCAACAGCTCATTAAGGAGCACAGAGTAGACCGTGAAAAAGTCTACATTGTCGGCATTGAATGTTTTGGCAAGACCGACATAAACAAGATTAAAGCAACGGGGCTCAGCGGTATTTCGGATATTACGGAAGCTGATGATTCAATCGTTGTTGAAACAATTTACGGCGACAAAAAGACTTTCAAGAAGTTTGAGGTTATGGCAGAGCGTTGCCTTTCCTGCAAGAGCAAGAAAATCGTAATCTATGACGAACTTATCGGCGAAAACGGCGAAGTCCTCGATTCAAACCGCTTTGACCAAGTTGCCGAACTTGAGGCTATGACACCTGACGAGCGCTTTGAATTCTGGCAAAACGAACTTTCAAAGTGTATCAGATGCAATGCTTGCAGAAATGTTTGCCCTGCCTGCACATGCGAAAAGTGCGTGTTTGACAACGACAATTCCGGCGTTGCTCAAAAGGCGGCTCAAACAAGTTTTGAGGAGAGCAATTTCCACATCATCCGTGCATTCCATGTTGCCGGCAGATGTACCGATTGCGGCGAATGTTCAAGAGTTTGCCCTCAAAATATTCCGCTTCATCTTCTCAATCGCAAATTCATCAAGGACGCCAACGAACTTTACGGCGAGTATCAGGCAGGCGAGGACGCAGACAGCCGTTTCCCTCTTGTTAACTTTGATTATAACGATTGCGAACCGAGCGTTGTTTATGAGAGAGGAGGACAAAAGTAATGAAAAAGATTTCTATGTCACAAATCGACTCTCTTTTTAAGGCTATCGCAGAAAGCGAGGCACTTTATATCCCGACCGACAATGGCGACATTGCAGAGTTTGCAAAGTACGAGGACGGTATGACACTTACCGAAAAGTACAACACAAACCGTTCTGCAAAAGATTTCTTCTTCCCGCAGACCGAGAATTTGTACGACATTCGTATGAACGGCTTGAAGCTCGAAATCAAGGACACCCGTAAGGAGTGCGAGGATTTTGTGGTATTCGGCGTAAGAGGTTGCGATGTCAGAGCGTTTGACATTCTCGACAGAGTGTTCCTCGTTGACCCGATTGATACATATTATAAGAACAGAAGAAGCCACGCAACAATTATTTCGCTTGCGTGCAATCGCCCTGAAGAAACTTGCTTTTGCAACGCTTTCGGCATTGACGCTTCCGACCCGAACGGCGACATCACCGCTTGGAAGCACGGCGACACCCTTTATATGGATGCCAAAACCGAAAAGGGCGAGGCTCTTATCGCAAAACTAGGCGCTGTGCTTGAAGATGCGGACTCTGCCCCTGTTGAAGAAGTTAAGAGTGCGGTTAAAACGGTTATGTCAAAGCTTCCGCTTGCAAACACATCGTTTGAGGGTATGAAGCAAAACGACCTTTTGGCTCACTTTAAAAATGAAAAATGGGCAGGACTTTCCGAGAGCTGTATCGGTTGCGGAACTTGCACCTTTGTGTGTCCAACCTGTCAGTGCTACGACATCAGAGAATTCGACACCGGCAACGGAGTAAAGAAGTTCAGATGTTGGGACAGCTGTATGTACAGTGATTTTACAAAAATGGCTCACGGCAATCCGAGAACATCACAGCTTGAGCGTTTTCGTCAAAGATTTATGCACAAACTTGTGTATTATCCGGATAACAACGACGGTATTTTCGGTTGCGTAGGCTGCGGCAGATGTATTGCCAAGTGCCCTATTTCGATGAATATCGTTAAGGTAGAAAAAGCATTGGAGGTTGAAGCATAATGAATAATGAAACTTTAATTCCTCATATCGGCGTTGTTACCGACATTCGTCAGGACACACCCGATGTAAAAACCTTCAGAGTGAACGCACTTGAGGGCGGAAAAGTGTTTGAACACATTCCGGGTCAGTGCGCAATGCTTTCTATTCCGGGCGCAGGCGAGGGTATGTTCTCAATCACATCTTCTCCTACAAACGAAGAATTTATGGAATTCAGTATCAAAAAATGCGGTTGCCTCACATCTTGGCTCCATATGATGGATGTCGGTCAGGAAATCGCAATCCGTGGCCCGTACGGCAACGGCTTCCCTGTTGATACGGAATTTGCAGGCAAAGATTTGCTCTTTATCGCAGGCGGTATCGGTCTTGCTCCGCTCCGCTCGGTAATCAATTATTGCAGAGATAACAGAGATAAGTACGGCTCAATCGACATTGTTTACGGCTCACGCAGTATGGATGACCTTGTTGACTACAAGGAAATCATTGACGAGTGGTGCAAAGAGGACGGCATCAATGTTTATCTCACCATTGACCGTGAGCAAGAGGGCTGGGACGGTCATGTAGGCTTTGTTCCGAACTATGTCAAGGAACTCGGCTTCGACACAAACAAGACCTGCGTCATCTGCGGTCCGCCGATTATGATTAAGTTCACACTTCAGGGACTTATTGAACTCGGATTTGAAAAAACACAGGTTTACACCACAATGGAACTTCGTATGAAGTGCGGTGTCGGCAAGTGCGGCAGATGTAACATCGGCAACAAGTATGTTTGCAAGGACGGTCCTGTGTTCCGCTGTGACCAACTTGATGAATTGCCTGACGAATACTAAGATTGGGAGGATATTGGATTATGGAAAATAATATGGTTAATATATATTTGTTCGGCAAGAAATATTCCGTGCCGTCAAATTTGACAATAATGAAAGCAATGGAATATGCCGGCTATCAGCTTAAAAGAGGCTGTGGCTGTCGCAACGGCTTTTGCGGTGCTTGCGCAACAATCTACAGAGTTGCAGGCGATAAGGATTTAAAGGCTTGCCTTGCTTGTCAAACACAGGTTGAGGACGGAATGTACATTGCAACTTTGCCGTTCTTCCCTCTTGTAAAAGAGCCTTATGATATTGAAAAAATCAGCACAAACGAATCTATTATGATGCAACTTTATCCCGAGATTTACGCTTGTGTTGGCTGCAATGCCTGCACAAATGCGTGCACACAGGGACTCAATGTTATGCAGTACATTGCATATGCACAGCGTGGCGAGTTTGAAAAGTGTGCAGAGGAGAGCTTCGATTGCGTTATGTGCGGCGTATGCTCATCTCGTTGCCCTGCCGGTATTTCTCATCCGCAGGTTGCACTTTTGGCAAGAAGAATCAACGGCAAGTATCTTGCTCCGGAAAGCAAGCACTTGACCAACAGAGTTCAGGAAATCAAGGACGGCACATTTGAGGAGCTTCTCCAAAATCTTATGCAAAAGCCGATTGAGGAAATGAAAGAACTCTACAATAACAGAGAGATAGAAAAGTAAGGAGGCGACCGAAATGTACAACAAAGAAATGCAGGAATCTATGAAAAAGGTTGCGGCAAACAGAGCGGAAAACGCCGCACTTGAACCTCGCCGTATGACTGCGGAGGAAAAGGACACCCTCCTTGCAACCTATCACCCGGACTATAAGCAAGACCAATTTGCAACACTTCAAATCGGTCCTAACAAGGGCGAAAAAGTGCCTCTTGAGCTTGCGGATTTGCTTCAGGCTCACAGCAGAATCAACACAAAGGACATCAATCTTGACAAGGTTGACTATGATGTTGATGTTCTCATCATCGGCGGCGGCGGTGCAGGTGCATCAGCCGCAATTGAGGCAGACAACAACGGTGCTTCTTGTATGATAGTTACAAAGCTCCGTATCGGCGATGCCAACACAATGATGGCAGAGGGCGGTATTCAGGCTGCCGACAAGGAGAACGACTCCCCGGCACAGCACTATATCGACGCTTTCGGCGGAGGTCACTTTGCCGCAAAGCCTGAACTTCTTTACAAACTTGTAAATGACGCTCCGGAGGCTATTCAGTGGCTCAATGACCTCGGCGTTGAGTTCGATAAAGCACCTGACGGAACAATGATTACCACCCACGGTGGCGGAACATCACGCAAGAGAATGCACGCCGCAAAGGACTATTCGGGTGCGGAAATAATGAGAACTCTCCGTGATGAAGTTCAAAACAGACAAATTCCTATCGTTGACTTTACGGCGGCTATTGAACTTATCAAGGACACAGAGGGCAAGGTTGCCGGTGCTGTTCTTCTTAATATGGAAACAGACGAAATCCTCATTGCAAAGGCAAAGACTGTCATCATCGCAACAGGCGGTGCAGGCAGACTTCACTATCAGGGCTTCCCAACCTCAAACCACTACGGTGCAACAGCCGACGGTCTTATTCTCGGCTACCGTGCAGGTGCAAAGCTTCTTTATGCCGACACACTTCAGTATCACCCAACAGGTGCTGCTTATCCTGAACAGATTTTCGGTGCACTCGTAACAGAAAAGGTTCGTTCTCTCGGTGCAAAACTTGTCAATGTAAACGGTGAAGTATTTATGCACCCGCTCGAAACCCGTGATGTTTCTGCGGCTTCTATCATTCGTGAGTGCTCAACAAACGGCAACGGTGTTCACACAGATGACGGCGTGGGCGTTTGGCTCGATACCCCTATGATTGAACTCAAGGGCGGCGAGGGCACTATCGAAAAGAGAATTCCTGCCATGATGAGAATGTTCGGCAAGTACGGAATTGATATTCGCAAAGAGCCTATTCTTGTTTATCCTACACTTCACTATCAAAACGGCGGTCTTGACATCAAGGCTGACGGTATGACAGAGGTTGAAAACCTCTATGTTGCCGGTGAAGCTGTCGGCGGTATCCACGGCAGAAACCGACTTATGGGTAACTCACTTCTTGATGTTATCGTATTCGGCAGAAATGCAGGTAAACATGCTTCCGAAAAGTCAAAGAGCGTTGATGTTGCAGACCTCACTCTTTCTCATGTTGACAGCTTTGAAGCAGAAATCAAGGATGCAGGCATTGAAACAGAAATTGTTTCACCAAAGCTTCTACCTGACTATACTCGCAAAGTAAATAACAAATAAGTATTAACCGAATAAGGCTCTCCTTGTTTGTTTTGAGGAGAGCCTATTTATTCGGTTTGTCAACTATATAGAGTGCGTTAGATGACATACTCTATTGTTAATTATAAGGAGAAATTATGGATTTCGGTATTGTGTCCGTTACGGGCGTAGCGTTTTTAACCTTTAGTGTGCTGGCTATTGCGGCAGTTGGCTACACTCTCGGCAGAATTACCATCAAGGGAGTAAATCTCGGCACAGCAGGTGTGTTCATTGTTGCCCTGCTGTTCGGTGCGTTTTTGTTCCCTGTTCTTGATGACCAGCTTATGGTGGGCGATGAGGCAGTTTCGTTCACCAAAGAAGCACTTAAAATTGTAGAAAATCTCGGACTTATTTTCTTTGTCACTTCGGTCGGCTTCATCGCAGGACCAAAGTTTTTCAGAAATATGAAAAAGAATTTCAAGTCTTATGTTCTTTTGGGCATTGTGATTATTGCTTCCGCTTCGCTCGTGTGTGCACTTTGCGTGCTCATCGGCGGCAAGTTTACATCTGTTGACCACGAAACTTTCAAGTCAACTATGGTCGGCTTGTTTGCGGGTGCGTTGACTTCAACCCCGGCATTCTCCGCTTCAAAAGAGGCGGTTGCCGAAATGGGCGCTCATTACGAGGACGCTGTTTCGGCAGGCTATGCAATAGCTTACCTTTTCGGTGTAATCGGCGTTGTTCTTTTCGTTCAGATTATTCCGAAAATCACAAAGGCAGATATGGCAGAGGAACTCAAAAAAATTTCTGTTGAGGCAAGCGAATCGTCAAAAAAGAGCGATGACAAAAAACTTGTTTTGCTTGACGAACTCGGATTTACTCCGTTTTCGCTCGCAGCAATTTTGGGCGTTATGCTCGGCTCAATCAAGCTCAATGGCTTTTCGCTCACCACAACGGGCGGTTGCATTTTGGTTGCCCTCGTGTTCGGTCACTTCGGCAAAATCGGCAAAATCAGCATTATGCCCGAACAGTCGGTTCTCCGCACATCAAGAGAACTTGGCTTAATGATGTTCCTTATCGGTGCAGGTGTATCGGGCGGTGCAAAATTCGTGCAGTATTTTGAGCCTGTGTACTTCCTCTACGGTGCGTTGCTCACACTCGTTCCGATGGTCATCGGCTATGTGTTTGCAAAATTTGTGCTCAAAATGCCACTTCTCAACAACCTCGGCTCAATCACCGGCGGTATGACAAGTACCCCGGCGCTCGGTACGCTCATCAGCGTTGCCGGCACAGAGGATGTCGCTTCCGCTTATGCGGCAACCTACCCTGTTGCCCTCATCAGTGTAGTAATCGCATCAAAATTGATTATTATGTTCTGCTGATATAAAAAAGACGCTTCGTTCCACATTTCACGGACGAAGCGTTTTTTGAATTATTCGTTTTTTAGGAGAGCTTGTCTAATTCACTCAAGTATTTCACGGCACTGTGGGCGGCAATGTTTCCCTCGCCGACCGCCTTTGCAATTTGGTACGGAGTGCCTGTGCAGTCGCCTGCGGCAAAGCATCCGTCAATGCTCGTTTTCATATTTTTATCCACAACAATACTGCCGTTTTGCACTTCAAGTTTGTTCAGCAGAACATCCGCAGAAACAGCTTGTTTGATGAAAAATACACCGTCAACATCAAGATTTGTGCCGTCTGCAAGCTCAATACCTTGCACCTTGCCGTCACCGATAACCGCAGTAATTCTTGATTTAAGATGCGTAACATTCGCCTTGTCAATTTTCGATGTGAACTTGTGCGAATAGTAGACCTCGCTTGCAAGGTCGCTCAAATATTCAACTTCTTCCTCGCCGTCTGCATTGTCGCAGAACACGGCGATTTTTTTGTCTTTGTACAACATTCCGTCACAGGTTGCGCAGTAGCTCACGCCCCTGCCGAGAAGTTCTCGTTCGTTCGGCAACGGCTTGATTGTTTCTGCTCCGAGGCATAGAATAACAGACCTCGCTTCAAACATTTTGCGGTTTGCAAGCAGGGTGAATTTGCCTTTCATATTATATATGCCCGTGATTCGTTCCTCGGTGATTTCAATTCCCATTGAGTCGAGGTGTTCACGCATTTTTGCGTTCAGTTCTTTGCCCGAAATATTTGGCAAACCCGGATAATTGTTGATTTTTTCCGATATTTCTACCTTGTGCGAAAGCTCGTTTTGACCGAACAGCACAATGGATTTGTTCCTGATTTTGCAGTTGATTGCCGATGAAATTCCCGCAGGTCCACTGCCGATGATTGCAACATCAAACATAGCGTCACTTCCTTTATAATATTTATTATACCACATCTTGAATTCAATTTCCATTGATAACAAAATTTAGTATATTGCCTTTTTTTACAATTTGTGATAATATATACACAGAAAGTTACAAATTGTAATAATTTGAATGCTTCACACAGGAGGTACAAAATGAAAAAGTTTATTTCGCTTGTGATGTCGGCTGTAATGCTTGTTTCAAGCGTCGCTGTCGGAATAACCGTTCAGGCAGGAACAGTTGAAGATAATTTGAGAGCACAAGGCTTTCCGGATAGTTATATAGATGGTAGTAATACTAATAATGATTCGGTTGGCTTAGCAGCTTTACAAAAGGCTCACCCGAATTGGAAGTTTGTAGCATTTAATACAGGGCTTGATTTTGAGGAAGCTGTCAAAGGTGAACTTGCAGGAACACCTACAACAGAAGAACATCTTCGTGCTTACCTTGACCCTCGTAATTGGCTTGGCGAGAAATATATTTATCAATTTGAGAGCATCAGAAAGAGCGATGCAGTTCAGTCTGTTTCAAGTGTAAACGCTATTCTCAAAAACACTTGGATGGCAAACAGCAAGATAAATTATTTTGACACTCAAGGTGTCAGCAAAACAGTCACAGAAGTGAATACATATGCCGATGCAATGATTAAGGCTTCAAACGACACAAATTTGAGTGCAAACTATATCGCTGCAAAAATCCGTCAGGAAAACGGCGGAGCAACATGTTCCGCAACTGCTGTTTGCGGAACAAGGCCGCCGTTTCAGGGTATTTTCAACTATTTTAATATCGGTGCTTACACAACCGCCATGGACGGTCTTGCTTGGGCGGCAGGTTTTTTAAAGGCTAATAAAGATACGGTACTTTATGACGGCACAAATGCCACGGCTTCTCCTATTGTTACTGTTTCATACGGTCAGCGAATGGCATATATCAAAGAAGAGGGTAACTATTACAGAGTTACACTCTATGATGAACTTGACAACGGAAAGTATGACGATAAGGAAATCGGCTACATTCTCAAATCGGATGTAAATACAACATATATGGGCAATTACGGCAGACCGTGGACAGACCCTAACAAGGCTATTTATAATGGTGCAAAGTACATTGCAAACGGTTATCTTACATACCAGTTCACAATGTATTTGCAAAAGTACAATGTCAATTCACAGTCGGGCAGTTTGTACAGACATGAATATATGACAAATGTCAGCGGTGCGGCAAGTGAGGGCTATCATCTTTACAGCGGATATGCAAAGGCAGGACTTTTGAACAATGCTCACACATTCTACATTCCTGTTTTCAACAATATGCCTAATGATGATTCCGCAACAACAACTGCTCCAACAACTACAACAAAGAACTACACTCCTGCAAAGGTTAAGCTCACAAGCCTTACAGCACTTAAGGGTCACAAGATTAAGGCAAAGTGGAATAAGTGCTCAACCTCTGCAACAGGCTACCAGATTTATTGGGCAAAGGACAAGAAGTTCAAGAAAGTTGTTGCAAAGACAACCACAAGAGGCAGGTCAAAGATTACCTACACAGGCAAAAACTTCACCAAAGGCAGAAAGTATTATGTAAGAATCCGTGCTTATAAAAAGGCAGGTGGCAAAACATATTACGGCCCGTGGTCAAACATCAAAGCAAAGACTTCTAAATAATATATACCTATTATAAATATAAGAGCAGGTAAGGATTCGTTCCTTGCCTGCTCTTTTTTATGACTTTTTAGTTGTGGTTTTCTTGGCTTTTTTGTCTTTGTTCTTTTTGTCTTTCTTGTCCTTGTCTTTTTTCTTGGTTGTGGTTGGCTTTGGCTTGCTGTATTTGCTGACGGTTCGGTAGTTTTGCTCGCCGTCAACCGTTCTTGTAAGGATGTATTGGTCGCCGTCTTTTTTGATGTTGATTTTCACATTGTTCGGCTTAACATCTTTCTTGCCGTAGAGCTTGCAAGTGAGCTTTCCGCCCTCGCAAGTCATCTTTATTCTGACATCACATCCAAGAGTGTTTTTGAACTTGAAGTCCTTGCTGTTCCATTGCACCGTGGCATCTCCGCCGAGCGGAACATATCCGATTTCAAGCGAATGATTTGTTCTGTACACAATTTCAACATTCGCACGGAGCACGCACTCAAACAGGGTGGAGCTGACTTGACAAACACCACCGCCAAGACCGTCCACAAATTCGCCTCCGTTGATGACCTTTGCGGTTTCATAGCCTGCCGTGATTGTTCGCTTGCCGACAGTTTGGTTGAATGAGAACACCGCATCATCAGGAATTTTGATGTTGTTCAGCTTGCTGACTGCCGCTTTGAGATTTGCCGTTCTTGTTTCGTCACTTGAACGGTAATATGAGGTGTATGTAGCAAGCTCATACGGATAGTCGCCCTCGCTGTCTTTTGACAAGCCCGGATAGACTTTCATCGTGTCGCTTTCTTTAAATGTTGTTGCCAAATCCTCTGTTGTGGTCGGCTTGGTTGTAGTTTCGGTCGTGGTTTCGCTCGTTTCCTCTTCCTTGTCACCGCCTGACGTACAGCCTGTTACTGTGCAGATGATAATGGTTAATATAAGTAAAACCGCAATTATATTTTTGCTTCTTTTCTTCTTCATCACAAATGTGCCTTTTGTTTATTTTTGATTTTTGTATGGTTTTTTCTCGGCTACCCAGCCCTCTTTGTTCACTTGTCTTGCTCTTGCAATAGAAAGTGCTTCGTCAGGGATGTTGTCGGTGATTGTTGAGCCTGCCGCAATGTATGCCATTTCGCCCACCTTAACAGGAGCGATAAGGTTTGTGTTGCAACCGATGAACGCACCGTCACCGATTTCGCATCTTGATTTAACCTTGCCGTCATAGTTGCAAGTTACTGTGCCGCAACCGAAGTTTACATTGCTTCCCACATCACTGTCGCCAATGTAGGTGAGATGAGCACTCTTTGTGCCCTCGCCGACAACAGAGTTTTTAACTTCAACAAAGTTGCCGATGTGCACGCCCTTTTTGAGCACGCTGTTTGCTCTTACCTTAACAAACGGACCGCAGTCAACACCGTCCTCAATTGCAGAATCAGTAATTTTGCAGTTGTCAAGAACAACCTCGTTGCCGATTGTTGAATTGTCAATCCAAGTGTTCGGACCGATAACGCAGTTGTCGCCGATTACAGTGTTGCCGATGATGATTGTGTTTGGCAAAATTCTTGTTGATGCACCGATTTTTACATCCTTGCCAATCATAACACCGTCTGTGCAAGGAATGTCAACACCGTTTGTCATATGATTGTCGTTGATGTTTCTTCTCATAATGTTGTTGAGAATGTTGAGCTGTTTTCTGTCGTTTGCGCCCAAAACGGTTTCGTTGTTTTCGCAGATGTATGCGCCTGCGTTCTTACCCTTTTTGATGAGAATTTCAAGGCTGTCTGTGAGATAGTATTCGTTTTGTGCGTTTTCGTTTGTAATGCGGTCAAGCGCATAGAGAAGTTCGTTTCCCTTAAACCAATATGTTCCCGCATTTGATTCGTTGATTTTCTTCTGCTCCTCGTTTGCGTCTTTGTGCTCAATGATACGCTCAAGCACACCGTTTTCGTCACGCTTGATGTGGCCGATTCCGTTTGTGTCCTCAACAATTGCGGAAATTAGGGTGATTGCGTTGCCGTTTTCCTTGTGGTATTCGTATGCTTTGTTTATTGTTTCGGCATCCATAAGCGGACCGTCACCGTTGAGAATTAAAATGTCGTCATCCTTGTGGGCAGAGATGAATTCTCTTGCCTGCATAACAGCATGTCCCGTGCCGAGCTGTGGCTCTTGAAGTGCTGTTTTGATGTTGCTGTCGTAGTTTGCAAGCCAACTCTCAACAATGTCGTGTCTGTATCCTGTGATAACGCAGACATCTTCTGCGCCTGCCTCCTTTACAGCGTCAACAACATATTTAATCATCGGTTCAAAAATAACTTCGCACATAACCTTTGGTGCGTCCGTTTTCATTCTTGTCCCCTTGCCGCCTGCAAGTATGATTGCACACTTCATATAATCTAACCTCTTTCGATAGTAGTAAATAAAATATCAGTTTGGTATATTATGCACCTTTTCCACCGAATTTTCAACCGTTTTATAGTATATTTATAATTATTCCTTAAATATTCAAAAAAATGTTTGAAATTGCGGTTATTCTATGTTATACTTTTATCGGATTATTCTGCGTTGTCGTATTTTCCGCAGAATAAACAACAATGTATTTAATATTTTAGGAGGTAACTCAAATGTCAAACAAATGGGTATACATGTTTGAAGAAGGCGACATGACCATGCGTAATTTGCTTGGTGGTAAGGGCGCAAACCTTGCAGAGATGACCAAGATCGGTCTTCCTGTACCACAGGGCTTCACTGTTACAACAGAGGCTTGTACACAGTATTATGAAGATGGTCGTAAAATCAATGACGAAATCATGACTCAGGTTATGGAAGGCGTTAAGAAGATGGAAGAAATCAACGGCAAGAAGTTCGGTGATAAGCAAAATCCTCTTCTCGTTTCTGTTCGTTCAGGTGCAAGAGCATCAATGCCTGGTATGATGGATACTATCCTCAACCTTGGTCTTAACGACGAAGTAGTTGCAACAATGATCGCAGGTAACGATGATCCTGCTTTCGAGCGTTTTGTATATGACTCATACAGAAGATTCATCCAGATGTTCTCTGATGTAGTTATGGAAGTTGGTAAGAAGTACTTTGAGCAACTTATCGACAAGATGAAGAAAGAAAAGGGCGTTCAGTACGACGTAGAACTTACAGCAGCAGACCTCAAGGAACTTGCTACACAGTTCAAGGCTGAGTACAAGAAGCAACTCGGTTCAGACTTCCCTTCAGACCCTGTTGAACAGCTCAAGCTTGCTATCGAAGCTGTATTCCGTTCATGGGACAACCCTCGTGCAAATGTTTATCGTAGAGATAACGATATTCCTTATTCATGGGGTACTGCAGTTAACGTAATGCCTATGGTATTCGGTAACCTTAACAATCAATCAGGTACAGGTGTTGCCTTCACTCGTGACCCTGCAACCGGTGAAAATAAGTTGATGGGTGAATTCCTTATCAACGCACAGGGCGAAGACGTAGTTGCCGGTGTTCGTACACCTATGCCAATCGCTCAGATGGAACAAGAATTCCCTGAAGCATACGCAGAGTTCATCAAGGTTTGCGAAACTCTTGAGAATCACTACCACGATATGCAGGATATGGAATTCACAGTAGAAAACAAGAAGCTCTATATGCTTCAGTGCCGTAACGGTAAGAGAACAGCTCCTGCTGCTCTTAAGATCGCTTGCGATCTCGTTGACGAAGGTCACAAGACTCCTGCAGAAGCAGTTGCTATGATCGACCCTCGTAACCTCGACACACTCCTCCACCCACAGTTTGACGCTGCTGCTCTCAAGGCTGCTACTCCAATGGGTAAGGGTCTTGGCGCTTCTCCTGGTGCTGCTTGCGGTAAGGTTGTATTCACAGCTGAAGACGCAGAAGTTTGGAACGAAAGAGGCGAAAAGGTTATCCTTGTTCGTCTTGAGACTTCACCTGAAGACATCACAGGTATGAAGGCTGCTCAGGGTATCCTCACAGTTCGTGGCGGTATGACATCTCACGCTGCCGTTGTTGCTCGTGGTATGGGTACTTGCTGTGTATCAGGTTGCGGCGACATCAATATGGATGAAGAAAACAAGAAGTTCACTCTCGCAGGCAAGGAATTCCACGAAGGTGATTATATTTCAATCGACGGTTCAACAGGTAATATCTATGACGGTATTATCGAAACAGCTGATGCTCAAATCGCAGGCGAATTCGGCAGAATTATGGCTTGGGCTGACGAGTTCAGAAAGCTTAAGGTTCGCACAAACGCTGATACTCCTGCTGACGCAAAGAAGGCAAGAGAACTTGGCGCTGAAGGTATCGGTCTTTGCCGTACAGAGCATATGTTCTTTGAAGAAGACAGAATCGCTGCTTTCAGAGAAATGATTTGTTCAGATACAGTAGAAGAAAGAGAAGCTGCTCTTGAGAAGATTCTTCCTTATCAGCAAGGCGACTTCGAGGCTCTTTATGAAGCACTTGAAGGTTGTCCTGTAACAATCAGATTCTTGGACCCACCTCTTCACGAGTTCGTTCCTACAGAAGAAGCTGACATCGAAAAGCTTGCAAAGGCTCAGGGCAAGTCTGTAGAAGACATCAAGGCTATCATCGCATCTCTTCACGAGTTCAACCCAATGATGGGTCACCGTGGTCTCCGTCTTGCAGTTACATATCCTGAAATTGCAAAGATGCAGACAAAGGCTGTTATCCGTGCAGCTATCAATGTTCAGAAGGCTCATCCTGATTGGACAGTAGCTCCTGAAATTATGATTCCTCTTGCTTGTGACGCTAAGGAACTCAAGTATGTTAAGGACATCGTTGTTGCAACTGCAGATGCAGAAATCGCAGCAGCAGGCGTAGAAATGAAGTACGAAGTTGGTACAATGATCGAGATTCCTCGTGCAGCTCTTACAGCAGCTGACATCGCTAAGGAAGCTGAGTTCTTCTGCTTCGGTACAAACGATCTTACTCAGATGACATTCGGCTTCAGCCGTGATGACGCAGGTAAGTTCCTCAACGCTTACTATGACAAGAAGATCTTTGAAAGCGATCCATTCGCAAGACTCGACACAACAGGTGTTGGCCAGCTTATGGAAATGGCAGTTAAGAACGGTAAGGCAACTCGCCCATCACTCCACTGCGGTATCTGCGGTGAGCACGGCGGCGACCCAACATCAGTTGAATTCTGCCACAAGATTGGTCTTGACTATGTTTCATGCTCACCATTCCGTGTGCCTATCGCTCGCCTTGCAGCAGCTCAGGCAGCAATCGCTGAAATGAACGACTAATCCCGACTCTCAATCGCATAAATAAAAGGACAGGTTCGCCTGTCCTTTTTTGTTTGTAATTGAAAACATAGCGTTTGGATTTTTTCCAAACGCTATGTTTTTTATTCTTTTGTTTTGTTTTGTTCGGAGAGGTCGATGATGTCGTCTTCAACTTCCTTTTTTTCTTCGATGTTAAGAGTCTTTTTGATTTTCTTCTTTGCTTTGCGAACAATTATTCCTGCTATTGCACCAACAGTAACAACGCCCGCAACAACAAATTGAAGTGTGTAGCTCATAACCGAAGGGTCTATGTATAATTTAATTTCTTCCATTCTTTTTTTGCTCCTTTTGTTTTTGAATCAGTTTGCTGATTATGTATTTTCCGGCAACCTCACCGCTGTGTCCGTAGTTTGCCACATATTTTGTGCGAATATCTTTGATTTTTTCTGTGTACTCGCTTTTATTTTGCAACATCTTGGCAATATCTGTCGACATTCCTTCAAACTCGTTTGGAGAATATCGTTTTCCGATCAAGTTTCTTAATTTAAGTTCGAGTGGTTCAATTCCGATTTCTTCGTAATCCTCGTTGTAAATTTTAGGCGGAGTATCAATGAAAATACACGGCTTAAGGGTTACATACGAAAATTCAAAGCATGTGGATGACCAGTCGGTAATAACAATATCAGAATTGTAGATTGAATCCGCATTTGAAAAATCAAGTTCAAATGTGAGGTCATCGCCATCGTAATCTTTATATCTTTCAACAAGTGCTTCAAGACGATTAGGATAACGCTTTTTATATTCCGGATGTGGTCTTACAACTACATTATAACCTTTTTGTAGCAATTCGTAAAGTAAATTATCTATACAGGAATCAAGAATGTTATCTTCTTGCCACGATGGAGCAATGAGAATTTTAGGCTTGGCATTTTCGGTCTTTTGCATTTTGTCATATTTTTCTTGCAATAATTCCAAAAATCCATAGCCACAAACAACAAGCTCTTTTTTGGGGAGATTATATAATTTTTCCTGTTTGCATATTTCAGGAATTTGGAAATCGCCAACGCAGAAAATAGTGTCAAAATGGTCAAGGCATCCTTTGTTCATTACCATATGCGTGCTCATAGGACCGTGAACGGTGTAGATGTATTCAATGTCTTTTTTTACATATGAACGCTTGTAATAATATGTTTCCAAATCAGGTGTAGTCATTAAGACAATATCTGCATCCATTTTCATAAAAACAGTCATCATCTTTTTTTCTCCGATAAAATATGCACGGAGATTTTTTTCTTCTTTTTCAAGATTAAATACATTGTCGTTTGGGTCGTTTGTTATGTAATGAATGATGATGTTTGAATTAGATAAAAGATAATTTATGATTCGTTCAAAATATTTGTAAAAACCACCGTTTTCAGCATAAATAACAAGATGTTTGTTTTCAACAGAGAAAAAGCGTTTGTAATCTTGTTTTTCTCGTTTATATAGCTCTGTTCCTCGTTTTGGTGAGTTGTTGCCACCAACCGATGACAGTTTTTCAAGTTCGATCTTGCTTTTTTCAAGTTCTTTGTAATCAATGTATTTTTTCGGATTCATAACAGAGTTGAGAATAAGCTGTTGAACCATAGTCAGCAAATTACTGCATATCCAATAGAATCCGATTCCTGCAGGAACAAAGCCTCCCAAAATCAGTGAGATGCCGATTGAGATGGCATTTGTGCCAATTTGTTCAAATCTTGATTGCTCTGCTTGAAGCGGATTTTTGATGTTTTGGAAAAGACAAAGTGCAAGTGCCGACAATCCTGCCAAAAACGGAACAATATACATTATTCCGCCTGTTGTAAATGGTGTGGCAGATAAATCAAATCCAAGGAAATTCATATTAAGTGCTTCGATTAGCTCTGCAGTTGCACCCGAACAGGAATTGTTAAGTGAAAATCCGCCTTGGATTTCTGTCACGGCAAAAAGTTGAGCCGTATTTGAAGTGATATCAAATCCTGTTTTATTGCAAATGAAGGTGAGAATTTGAGAAATTTCTTCTTTTCCGAGAGAAAGAATGTACGACAGAGGATTGTAGATAATCTGAATGACACACATAAGCAAAAAAAGTTGAATAATCATTGGAATAAGTCCGGCAAGCGGGTGATAATTTTCTTGCTTATATAATTTTAACTGTTCATCGGAAATCTTGTCTTTCTCTCCGAAATATTTAGCTTTTATATGATTTAATTGTGGTTGAATTTTAATGAGGTTTAATGAATTTTTGTGAGTCCATAAAGCTATCGGAAATAATATAATCTTTGTTATGAATGTAAAAAGTATAATTGCTAATCCGTAGCTTGAAAAAAGATTATAGCAAAATTTCATTATAAACCCAAAGGGCTTTGCTATGTATTCCATAGGATTCTCCTTAATACCAGGACTGCTTTGTATTTATGGATTTTAGTAACTTCCAGTTCTTTACATCAGCAGCGTCACCCGTGATTTTATATTTGTCAAGGATGAGCTTGCTGTTGCCGCTTATTCTTGAATGATAATATATTCTTGAACGAGTTTCGTTTTCGCCTATTTCAAAAAGGCTTTTTCCATAATTGTGCTTTGTTTTGATATTTGCATCTTTGATAATTGTTGGGATAATGTCGTTAACAGATGCCGGAGTATGCTTTATAGAAAGTTTGTCCGACCTTGAATTTTTCGGCTTTACGAAAATACAAGTTCTTGTGCCTTCTTCCATATAATCAAAGAGAGGATCTGTGTCGGTATAAGGAAAACCGTGATCACCGGATATAATTATTGTAGTGTTATCATAAACACCTAATTTCTTCAATTGACTAATGTATTCATCAATGATTTTAAATGAGCCAAGTGTTTGTTGAAGTGATGTTGATGTTTCAACTCTTTCTGCATTTTCATTGAGATTGAATGGTGAATGACTGCCGTGAAGATAGAAAAATGTCATATTCTTGTCGCAGTCATATGTGCTCAATTCTGTTGTTTTTATTTTTTTGTATAGTTCCGCATCATCATCGTGATATATAGCATCGTCACTTTGAAGATCAGAAAGACGAAGAACAGAGCCTTTAGAAGCAAGTCTAAATATGTGTTCAGGCATTTTGTATGGAGCAATTCGACCATGTGAAAGAATGAGCAAATATTTTAATATCTTTTTGGTGTTTGGTGTATATCCGTGTATTTTTGTTGCATTACTAACCGTGTCCTTAAAATACACAGCGTCTGAATATTCGTAATATCTGTCAACATAAAGGTTGATGTTATAACCGTTGTTTTTTAAATCTTTTAAAAACGGAGATGTGGTGTATGCATTTTTAAAATATTCGTTTGCAGAGGTCTTACCGTCGTATGTAACCCCTGTAATCATTCCGGCAACTGCAGGATATGTTCTTGAAAAGGTCGAAACTGCATTGTCAAAATAAGTGAATCCGTCTAAAGTGTTGTTAAAATAGTCGGGATAATTTTCAACAACCTCATCATAATACATTTTATCAAATCTATCAAAAAGAAAGTACACGATGTTTTCTTTATCAGATACATTATTCATATTTTTTTCTGACAAAGCATATTCAACATTTGCACCGCTTGTTTTTGTAATATTCTTTGTAGCAAAATCAGAAATTAATGTTGATGAGTTCATAGCGATTAGTAATATACAAAGAAATACGGTTATGTTTTTCCATCTTTTTTTAAGAAAAAGATTTAGTATAAACATTATATAAAATGTTATAAAGAGAATGGCAAAGTAAATAGTAAATGCTTCTTCGTATTCAAGTCTAATGTCACCCGAAACAAACGAGCCTTTTCCAAATGTAACATTAAATATATAGGAAGAAACAAAGATAGATAAAATAGCAGAAGTCAGAATGTTTAATAATTGCTTGTTGAAAAGCATCAGTGCACTAAAAATCAAAACAAAACTTGCAAAAAATATGAGCAAAACGGGTCCGATAAAATCTTTTAGCATAAAAGAAAATTCCAGTGCATTATTCGCAAAAATATCTATTGGATTGAATAAAAAAACAATAAATGAAGCCATGAATGAAATTAATGAAGAAATCAACAATTTTTCTTTCAATGTGTATTTTTCCATTTTGAACACGGATTCTTTTTTTGATGTCTTTTTCATTTGATCACTCCTACAAATGTTATAGTTTAATTTTATCATTATAAGCTCTTTAATGCAAGTAAATATAAAAGTATTGTATTTAAAATAGTAAAAACCGCTTGAGATAATTTAAATTCCCAAGCGGTTTTTACTTCTTTTATTTGGCATACCTTGATTTTGCAAATGACTGCAATTTTACAAATACAGCCACCAAAACTCGTCGTCTTTATCATAATCGGGTTGTGTTGGTACCCACCAAAATAAGATTTTCCAAATCAACCAAAACGGCATAAATGCTATTTTTAAAATAGTTTTTATAAGTAATAAAACTAACTTAAATATAATGTATAACATAAATAACACCACAGTTTTGAATATTAATCGGCTCGCTTTTTATTCAAAATATTGCTTAATCATTGCTTCAACTTTTTCTTTTTTGACCCCACGATGAACGGTATGTATTTGTTAACAAGTGCACAAATCGGTGCAAGGACAATTAGTGTAAACAGCGTTACCGCCGAATAAATCAGTATGCCTTTGCGACTTGCGCTCAAGAGACTTGCGTCAAATTTTGGCGACACAAAAGTTGCCAACAAAAACATTATCAGCTTGCATGCAGGAATGTGGAAAGCATAATAAAAGATGGTGTTTTGACCAAATTTTACAACGAATTTTGGAAATTTCATAAAACTGAAGAATATGAAAAATGCAAGCACTCCGCTAAATGCAACCAGCATATCATAAAAATACGAACAGTATAGCGATGAAAAAAGATTGATGTAGTTGAATTTTCCTGTGCGGTATTTGTATATTGCCGGTAAAGCAATAAAAATAATCATAGAAATGGTTGCAATAATGATAAGATAATTTTTCTTTATTAAAGCAAGAAGTGATTTGAGATAATAGCCGAAAACACACATAGGATAAGCCACAAACACTGCATTTACGGTCATAAATATGTGTTTGCCTGTTATGCAAAAATATCCCAAAACAAGCGAAATCACAGCACTTATAATTACTAATGCGTCATTTTCTTTTGTGATTTTAAATATGATGAACATTAAAAAATTGCACAAAAACAGTGTTGGGAAAAACCACATAATTTCGCCCATACAAATCAAATCAAGAGAATGTTTTGCCCATTCAACAAGTGTGCCGTCATATGTGAATAAATCGAAGATGCACAAAATAATTGACAGGCAAAGAAACGGCACAAGTATTCTTTGAGAGCGAGTAATCAAAAATTGTTTTATGCTCATTTTTTTCTTTGGATTAAATACAAATCCCGAAGCGGCAAAAAACAACGGCAATTTCAAAAAACTTGTGTACATTACAAATGTTGTGAATCCGTTAAGCCCCAAATGCACAAATATTACAAATGCCATTGCAACAGCTTTGATTGCGTCAAGCCAGTCATATCGTGGCTTTTGCAGAGGCGTGCTGTTTTCTCCCATAATTCAACCTCTTATAATTAGTATGTAATGATTATATCATATTACATAACTTTGTTCAATATAGCAAAAACTGCTTGAGAAATTTCAAGCAGTTCAGAGTGCAGAAAACTATCTATTCCGCTGACATCAATTCATTCTTTTTTTGAGTTCTTCACGGATTTGGTCTATTTTTTCAATGGCGCTGTTGAGCATTTTCTTTTTATAAAAGTCGCCGTTTTGGATCTGTTTATAGTAGTTGTATTCGGCGTGCTGGCAGAGCATTCACTAAATGCCAAAACAGTAGCTGTGTTGAAAAGATTTTCTAAAGAAATCGTGCCGTCAGTCGTCCTCATCAGGCATATTCAGCAATATGTTTATCAATCGCAATTCTTCTTCCTTTGTTGCGGTGTCGGAATTGTAGCTTGCCAAAAATTCCTCATCAGACATAATTGTTTCTCCTCCAACCGTATTTCTTGTTTCTGAATCTACAATATCACAAATTTTGCAGGCAGGCAATATGGCTGTCGGCAGGAGTACATTTTTTAGGACTTGAACACGGCGCTTTTATTTTCACTGATTGTGGGTTGTAAACGGGTGGTGCAATATTATTGCAAAAATATTATAGCACAAATATAAATGTTTTCATAAAAATTCTTTTAAAGTATTGAAAAATCGAATGATTTGGATATATAATGAAAAAAACATATTGTGGGATGAATATGAGATGAAACAGAATTCGATGCTAACGGGCGACCCTATAAAAAGTATAGTCAGGTTTTCTTTACCGATTATGGCTTCGTCACTTTTGCAGTACAATTACACCTTGGTGGATAATATTCTTGTCGGACGATATGTGAGCACGGACGCTCTTGCCGCTGTCGGTGGAGTTGCTTCGATAAACTCCTTTATTGTCGGTGCGGCGCTCGGTCTTACAAGCGGATTTACTATACCTGTGGCGCAGGCTTTTGGCGCAAAGGACCAAAACAAAATCAACAGGTTTGCCGGAAGCAGTATTACGGTGTCGTTTTTGCTCGGAATTCTGCTTGTTGTGATTGCACACATCATTTCAACTCCGCTGTTAAAACTTATCGGAACACCGGATGAAATCCTCGGACTTTCGTCCTCTTATGTAAACATTCTTTATTTTGGAATTCCGTTTCAGATGCTTTCAAACAATTTCACCGCAATTTCGAGGGCGGTAGGAGAAAGCAAAAAACCGCTGTATTATTTTATAGTGAGTATTTTTGTGAATTTTGTTCTGGATATGCTGTTCATTGTTGGGTTTCATTGGAGCGTTGAGGGTGCTGCTCTCGCAACTCTCATTTCGTACATCGTGGCGGCAGTTCTCACGGGTAATTATATTTTGAGGCATAACAAAAGCGTTGAGGTTTCAAAAGAAAATCTCAAATTTGACACGAAAACCGCTTTGATACAGTTGAAATTGGGCATACCTGTTTCTTTGCAATTCACCGTCACTTCCATAGGTTCAATGATTCTTCAAAGTGCGGTAAATTCATTTGGCACGGCAACGATTGCGGGCTTCACCGCAGCAGGCAGGGTAGAAAATCTTGCAAACATTCCGTTGAGCGGTTTGAGCGTTGGCACGCAAACTTTCGTTGGTCAAAACTACGGTGCTAAAAATTACGACAGAATCATAAAATCCGTCAAAAAAATATTCGTTCTCGATATAATGCTTTCTGTTGTTTTGAGCGTTGCAATGCTTGTTGTCGGTATGCCGATTGTAAGATTGTTTATGACAGAGCCAAACAAAGAAATTTTGTTTGCGGCTAAAAAATACCTCCTTGCAACAGCAGAATGCTTCAGTCTTGTTGCAGTGCTGTTTGTTTTGAGGAACACACTCCAGGGTCTTGGATTCACATATGCAAATGCAGTTGCAGGCGCAGGAGAATTGATAGGCAGAATATCAATTGCGCTCATTTTCACTCCGCTCATCGGCTTCAACGCTGTGTGCTATGCGGCTCCGGCGGCGTGGTTGCTTGCAGATATTCCTCTCGCAATCATATATCTAAAGAAGCAGAAAAAATTCAAGGCGTTGGCTTTGAAAGAACAACAAAAAGAATAACGCAAAAGGGGAGGCAGCTCGTCAATTTGAGCCGCCTCCGTATTTTTATATTCTTGATTATTTAATCAATCCGCTTTATTTGTTTGATTTTTTATTGCCCAAAGAAGCGATTTTTTGCAAAATTGCCCTTTTACTTTTGCTATACGGATTAAATAAGTGTTGACACAGAAAATAAAATGTGATAATATAAGCGTGAGTTAGCAGGTGCTAACTTAAAATTTCGGTCATTGGTTAGCCTATGCTAACTGCAAAAGGAGGAGAAAATGTCTTTTGTAGAAATTAACGGAATAAAAAAGAATTTTGGTACAGGCGACAGCAGGGTTGAGGTGCTCAAGGGCATAGACCTTGAAATTGAAAAGGGCGAGATGTGTGTGCTTCTCGGACCGTCAGGCTCGGGCAAATCAACACTTCTTAATATTATCGGTGCGATTGAGTCTGCCGATGAAGGAACGATTACCGTCAACGGTGAAAAAACTCGATTGATGAGCGAAAAACAGCTCACACAATATCGCAGAAAACATCTGGGGTATGTGTTCCAAATGTATAATTTGATTCCGAACTTAACCGTGAGGGAAAACATAGAACTTGGCGCATATTTGAGCGACAATCCGCTGGATATTGACGAACTTATGGCAACACTTGGTATCATTGACCAAGCGGATAAATTGCCGGCGCAACTTTCGGGCGGTCAACAGCAGAGGACTTCAATAGGCAGAGCAATTGTTAAAAATCCGGACATATTGCTTTGTGATGAACCGACAGGCGCACTTGATTACAATACTTCAAAGGAAATATTAAAACTTCTTGAGGAGGTTAATCAAAAGTACGGCAACACGGTTATTATGGTTACGCATAATGACGCAATCAAAAATATGGCGGATAGAGTTTTCACACTTCGTGACGGAGAAATCCGCAAGAATTATGTAAATGAAAATAAGGTTTCTGCCAAAGATTTGGAATGGTAAGGAGTGTGAATAAAGATGCACAATCCTCTAAACAAACGATTTAAGCGTGATTTACGCTCGGATGCAGGCAAGTATGTTGCAATATTTTTGTTTATAGTTTTCTTTATCGGTGCGGCATCGGGTTTTATGGTTGCGGACAATTCCGTTTTTGCACAGTTCAAAACAGCTGATGTTGAGTACAATGTTGAGGACGGACATCTCGCTTTTAATGTAAAACCGTCAGCAGATGTTTTAAGTAAAATTGAAAGTCAAAACGACCTCAAACTGTACGATTTGAATTATAAAGAGGAAACAATAAAACACGGCAAAACCCTGCGTATTTATAAGGTGAGGAATGAACTTAACAAAGAATGTTTGATGAGCGGTGAGATGCCCAAAGCAGAAAACGAAATCGCCGTTGACCGAATGTTTGCGGAAAATAATAAAATTGCGGTTGGAGATAATGTCAATATAAACAGCAAAAACTATATTGTATCTGGCTTGATAGCTCTGTCCGATTACAGTGCATTGTTTAAAAGCAATGGGGATATGATGTTTGATGCTGTCGGATTTGGTGTTGCGGTTATGACAAATGACGGTTATAACACAATTGAAACAGCACACGAAACCGTTAATTATGCGTGGAAGTATAATTTACCCGTCGAGGATGAAGAAACCGAAAATGCAAAAAGCGAACTTTTGATGAAATCGCTTGAAAAGATACTCAAAGAATATGACGAACCGTTGATTCAAGCACAGGTGGATTCACTTTACGATGACGCAAAGCCGTATATAAATCGGCTGAAAGCCGAGTTTGAAAGTGCCGAAAAACAACTTGAATCAAAATATTTAAGCGCAATAGTTCACACAAATGCAAATGATACCGCAAAAATGGCAAAAGAACTCGGAATCACCGAAAAACAGTATAAAAATCTGAAGCAAGTGCTGGAGGATGCAGAAAAAGACAGCGACAAATGGGACTTTGATTCTCTTGATTCTGCACCGAAAATCAATCTTGACGATTACAAAACATCAAGTGATATGGATTTTGACGAGATGTATGAGGAAATATACAAGGTTGTGGATGCGGTGAGTGGTGCCGGACTTTATGATTGCTCACAGATTTACCGTGACCTTGCTTCGCTAAAAAAAATCACGGACAAATTCAGCATAGACGACAGCGGTGTGCTGAATATAACCGATTACAGCGCAAAGTACACCAACAAATCCATTATGTATGCCCGAGAGGACAGCACCTCGGATAAAGCTACTATGATGCTGATGACTTACATTGTTATGGTTATGATTGCGTTTTTATTTGCGGTAACAACCTCAAACACAATCTCAAAAGAAGCCAATGTAATCGGCACGCTTCGTGCAATGGGTTATTCAAAGGGCGAACTCATCGGTCACTATATGTTTTTGCCGATGGTTGTAACTGTGGTGGGCGGTATAGTCGGCAATGTTTTAGGCTACACGGCGTTCCAAAAAGTGTTTGAGAGCGTTTATTATTCAAACTACTCACTTCCGACATATAAAATGCTGTGGAATATGAATGCGTTTTTGGAAACAACGGTTGTGCCGTTTGTGTTGATGCTTCTCGTCAATTTTGTTATGCTTTCAAAGAAACTAAAAATCAGCCCGCTGAACTTTATCAGGGGCGAATTAAAAGAAAACGGACAAAAACGACTGATAAAACTTCCAAAGAAAATGCCGTTTTTCTCAAAATTCAGGCTTCGCATTCTCTTTCAAAATGTGCCGTCATATCTCATTCTTGCTTTGGGTGTGTTCCTTGCAGGCACTCTTGTCGTATTCGGCTCAATGTACGGTCCGTTGCTCGATGATTATGCAAACATTGTCAAGGAAAATCAGATTTCAAAATATCAATATGTTATGATTAACGAGGCTGAAACAAAAGTATCGGACGCAGAAAAATTCTGTATGACCTCACTTCAAACTACCGACAAAAAATTCATTGCCGATGATGTGACGATTTACGGAGTTGAAAATCAAAGCAGATACATAAAAGAGAATATCCCTGCCGGTGAGGTGCTTGTTTCAAGCGCTATGGCAGACAAATTCAATCTTTCAATCGGTGATGAGGTAACACTCAAGGAAGCGTATAAAGAAAAAACTTATTCGTTCAAGGTGGGCGGAATTTATAATTACGATGCCGCAATCACTGTTTTTATGAACAGAACGGATTATATCGGACAGTTTAACGAAGATTCGAATTATTTTAACGGATATTTCAGCAACAAAAAATTAAATGATTTAGATGATGCCGATGTTGCCACCGTGATTACCGAAAAGGATTTGACCAAGGTGGTCACTCAAATGCAGGTTTCTATGACGGAATTTGTAAAGGTATTTAAGGCGCTGGGCGTTGTCATTTTCTTGCTTGTAATGTTTATATTGACAAAGCAGATTATTGAAAAAAACAGCAAATCGGTTTCTATGGCGAAGATATTGGGATTTTCGGATTCGGAAATCGGCAAGCTGTATATCGTCATCACATCATTTGTGGTGGTCGCTTCTCTGCTTGTTTCCGTTCCGCTCATATCTCTTGCTCTGCGGTGGTGCTTCAAGTCCTACCTTTACACGCAAATGACGGGCTACATTCCGTATATTGTTTCAAACAGTTGCTATGTAACAATGGTGGTTTTGGGCATTGTCAGCTATGCCGTTGTTGCGTGCCTGATGCTTTTAAAAATCAAAAAAACGCCTCTCGGCGAAGCGCTTAAAAATCAATCGTTTTAGTTTGGATAAAATTTTTAAATCAAAACCGCACCTGCCGAATTTGACAAGTGCGGTTGTTTCGTTTACCGAGTGCGATTTTGTTGCCATCTTCAACAAGGTTGTAATCATTGAGTGCCGCAGTAAATCTGCTCCAAATCTCTTTGTGGAACTTTTTGTCATAGCTTTGCTCCGAGCGTAAAATGTCACAAATATTATAGCAGAAATGCCAAAAAATTCGATGAAAATTTGTCATTCTATCCAAATCGGATTTGTAAATGCCCAAAACAGTTCCGGCATTGTTTTGTTTGTCTTTTTAACTCCTCTGTTGCCGAGGAAGGTTCTCTCCGCAAATGCCACAACCCTTGTTGATACCGGACCGAGGTTGTAATCTATTTCTGCACGGATAAATCCCGCCTCTTTGATTTTAAACTGTGCTGACCAGGTTTTGAAATACTTTTCCGCCGTGTGGGTAAAAATCACCTTGTCGTTGTTGTAAACCACGAGTTTGTGGGCTTTTTTGAATTTTGTAATCGTTATTTCCGCCGTGTCGTTTTCGGACAGCTTTGCCGTGTCGCCCACCTGAGCCGAACCTACGGTTAAGTAAATCATACTCGATTTAGGCGAGTTTGTAACAACGCTCCTGCCCTCACGGATGGCTTTTAGGATTGAGTCGGCAGTCTTTTCTTCTGCCAAAACATAGGTTGTCGGCACAGCAAGAAACGACACGGGACCGTAATATCTGTGATGGTCCGAGCCGCCTACAGCCATAATTTTGTTGCCCTTCAGCAACTGTTCGTGCCACCACTCCATATTTTTCAGGTTGTCGGAGTGCTGAACGGTGTTCCAAACCTCAACCGTGTCAAATTTAAATTCGTCCTTGTCAAGCAAAAACGGACAGTTTGAACAAAACGGATGATTAAGCGAAATTGTTGCTCCGGCTTCTCGGCTTGCGTCAATCAGCTTTTTGTAATCCTCAACGGTGTCAAGTTTGTGCGGCGGGTCGTGCGGAACTTTTGCACCCCAAACATTAACATGTCCCGGTTCGTCTGTAAGCTCCTGACCTTGAATAATCAGCATATCGCCGTCAAATCGGCTTTTCTTTATCGTGTTGAAGTTGTGGTCTGTGATTATCATATAATCAAGTCCGATTTTTTTACATTCCGAAATCAGCTTTTCGGGCGTCATATTACCGTCGGAATTTGTTGTGTGCAAATGCGTGTCGCCCTTGTACCATTTTTTCATAATACAAACCCCCTTAATATATATTTATTATATCATACTTGCGGAATGTGTTGCAATAAGTATAAATATATGTTATTTTAAAACTGAAAGGATATAAACCTCTTGAACATCGGGAGTAATTATGAAAAAAAGTAAAAACGAAAAAAGATTTATTTTCAAATTGATTATTTTGTTTGCTTCGCTTGCCTGTTCAACTTTGATGGGCTATGCAGGCTTGCTTTTGCTTGGCGGTACGGGTTTGTTCGATGATGTAAATTCAATGGCAGGTACTACGGTTATGACAGGCTTCTTTCCTTTTGTCAATATAACCGAGGCGGTTTTGGCAATCGTTTTCTGCCCTATGGAAAACAGTGATTTCAAAATCAAGCAAAAACTCGGCAGGCATTTTGATTTGTCCGTTTTCAGCGGAATGATGACGGCTTTTAATATCGTTAATTTCGGCATTTGGATAACAATATCCGTCGGACTTATTAAACTTCTTGATGATTTCGGTTAAACAGAGGTGCGTTATGAGTAAAAAAATCAATTCCGTTCTTGCTGCTCTTGTTGTTGTGGCGGTTTTAATTGCCGCTTATTGCGGTGTGATTTTTGCCGTGCAGAAAAATTCAAATAACGCTTTAGATATCAACGAGGTGACAGCTGTTGACAAATCAACAACTTTGAATAACGCTCAAAACGGTTCGGCTGACGGTTTGTTTTTTGTCGGCTGTGTGCAAGATGACGGATATTACATAAGCGGTATTGCCGATAATTTCGATACAGGCAAAATCCTTACCGTTCCCGTAAAGTACGAGGGCAAATATGTTAAGTTTGAAACTTCGTTTTTCAGAGAATTAAACGAAAATTCCGTAAAACTCGGCTTTGAGTCCGAAAGTCCATACTATACAATTGAGGATAATGTTTTGTACAATAAAGACAAAACAACATTGCTTTGCTGCTTTAACGACAGCACAAAGGCAGTTATCCCCGACGGTGTTTGCAAAATAGGCGATTATGCGTTTTACAAAAGCAAAATAACCGATGTGAAAATTCCGAACAGCGTTAAAACCATAGGCAAGGAGGCGTTTGCCGACAGTATGCTTAAAGAGGCTGATTTGCCCGAGGGTTTGCAAACAATCGGTCAAAAAGCTTTTCTTTGCGAAAGTCTTACAAAAATCACAATTCCTTCAACCGTAACCTCGTGTGGCAATTTTATTGTCGGCTCGTCCGATAATTTTAAATTGCTCAACATAAATTGTTCCTACGATGTGTTCGGTGATTATGGCATTGTTTATTTTGGGTTTAGAGAGGGTTCGCCTTATTATTTTGACGGCAGCTATATTGTAAACAGTAAGGAAGTTTTTTATCCGTGCCAAGATTTGTATTTTTTGCTTTCTGCCGAGAAAATAACGGTTAATGAACCGTGCAAAGAAAAAGATTTTGACCCTTTGAAATACAGTGACGAACTTAAGAAGGCTACAAATAATGCCTGTGAAGTAAAGGTTGTTCAAAAAGGCAATCCTACAAAAATCAGGTTCAAATTTGCCGCCGATGTTAATCACGAATGTATTGTTACATTAAATTTTAAATAGCATAAATACAAAAGGCACCGCAAACATCGAGTCTGCGGTGCCTTTTACAATTCTGTGAGTGCGATAAATCGTTCTGTTAAATACAAAAAAACAGTATTGCGGCAATTGCGATTGCAAAAGCTATTGCCCATATAATTATAAATATTTTGCTTATTTGCTTTATTTTGCAAGACAGGTTTGAAGCCTTGTTGTCGGCAGAAAAAACGCTTCTGAATTTTTTGTCAATAAACAAAGTTATGCCTTGCGGAATTAGATACAGCAGGTTAACTGCAAACAGCGAAAGTATGTATTCAAGTATTTCGCTAAAATACATTCCGCCGTCAATAGAAAAAATAGCAGTCAAAATAAATACCCAATATGACGGAATAAACGAGCCGAAAAAGCCTATGATTGTAATTACAAATAAAATTTTTTGTAAAAGTATAAGCTTTTTAGTTTTGCTTTCATTACCTTTAGCCACAATATCATCTCGCTTTATGAAATTTTAGTATATCATTATATTACAAGACAGATTGCGATTATAGGTCTTTTCTTTTTCTCGTTGCGGCAAGGATAATCAGTCCTGCGCCTGCGCTGATGATTGATGCAAATATTGATGTGTTGCCCGTGAGCGGAGATTTTTCGTAATTGTTTGAATTTGCATCGTCTTTTTTTGCACCTGCCGATAACGAGTTTTTGTCTGTTTTGTCTTTGGCGTTTTTGTTGTTGTTTTGCTTGTTCGTCTTTGTTGTCGGCTTGGTTGTCGGTTCGGTCGGCTTTTCGGTGGTAGGCTCTGTTGTATTCCATGATGAACCGCCCGCATAAGTCCATTTTGCCGTTAAGGTGATTTCATTAAACACAGGAGCGTCAAAATCGTACTTTTGCTCTCCGTTGTACCAGCCGTCAAAGGTGTAAGCGGATTTGTACGGCTTTGTCGGTTCGGCAAGTTTTTGACCTCTCAAAACTTTTTGGAGCGTTGTGCCCGTACCGCCGTCGAGGTTGAAGTTTACTTTTACCGTTGCGCTGTCGGCGATTGTGCCGTTGCCCGTAACCTTGCCTAAAAATGTTCCGCCCGTTATTGTGCCGTTGTTTTCAACATCTCCCTTAAAAATACCGCTGATTATATTACCGTTGCAGACAATGTTGCTGTTAAGTGTGAAGTAATAAAACTCAATATCACCGTCAATTATCATATTGTTTTTTATTTCAATTTTGGCGTTTTCCTGTGATAGTAAAATTTGAATTTTGCCTGTGATTTTTGCATTTCCGCCGATATATGCACGGCTGTCGCTTGTCAATTCTTGAATAATAAGCGTGCCTTGAAATTCAGAGTTGCCGTCAATTTTAGTTTCGGCGTTTCCTAGTGAAATTACATTGCCGATGAATTTTGAATTACCGCTGAGTGCCATTTTTGAATTAGGTTCTGTATAAAGCTCATATCCGCTTTGAAGCGTGCCTGCATACATATTAAACGAACCGTAGTTATCAATCGAACATTCAAGTTTGCCGCCCACGGTGCAGTCTGTAATTGTAAGGGACGCATTGCTGTTAACGCTGATTGCATAATCACTTGTGTTGCTCTTTATTGTTTTGCCGTTGAGGCAGATGTTTATATCGTTTTTGACAGTTTGCTCTGTAGCAAGATTAATGTCGTTTGCAAGGTAATAATTTCCCGAAGCGGTAGGCAAAGAATCTGTGCTGTTCCACTCACTCCATTCAACATTTGTGTGCGTGTCATGACCGTTAAATTCAGTGTTGCCGCCGCATACACAGTGCATGTGTTTATCCTTGCTCCACATATACATACAGTCCATAACCACCATATATTCATCACGGGAATTATGGTGAACTATTGCAATGGTGACTTTTTTACCTGAATAAGCAGACAAGTCAACTTCTACTTCTTGCCAAACATCCCTGACATTATAGCCAAGTTCACTTTGAGTGAAATCAAAATCATCACCGAGCTGGGTATAGCTGTTTCCGCCGTCGGTCGAAATATATATACCGATTTTATCTTTAAGATACCCTCCGTCAAATGCTACAATATCAAAAGTAAGTGAATAGATTTTTTTCTTACTCAGATTTTGTTCGGGTAAAATGAGCCAGTTGTCAGGCGTAAGTATTTTTCGGCTTTGTTTTATAAAAGAATTTGAATGAATTGATTGTTCGCCGTGGTGCGTTGATTTGTCGTCATTTTCAAAACCTGATTCTTCTTTCACTTTCCACCACTTGTAGCCGTCGCCGTCGTTGTCAATATTTTGCCATGTTGACGGTATGCCCTGTTCAAAACTTTCACTCCATTCAACATTCCAACCGGATTTTTCGTGCTCACTCGGAGCAACTCTTATTTTGATAGGTGATGTGCTTTGGCTGTTGCTTGCAAAAGCTATGGTTGGAACAGTGGCGATAACCAAGCACACTGCAATAATAATACTGAATAATTTCTTTTTCATTTGCGTTTCTCCTTAAATTCGGTTAAGTGTAATTACCGTGTAGGTAAAGTTGCGGATACATTATCGGTTTTTTCTTTTTTTCGTTGCGGCAAGGATAATCAGTCCTGCGCCTGCGCTGATGATTGATGCAAATAT
>OBCL01000002.1_pt1 | contig 116525 bp, 89 predicted proteins | sample 1495931 | NCBI WGS metagenome assembly OBCL01 (sample SAMN03418275, study PRJEB22391) | human gut metagenome | biome: human-gut; feature: organic feature; material: feces | host: Homo sapiens | place: Tanzania | collected 2013-01
AGGGTTGGCCATTGCAAGTACAATAGCCGCCTCCGCTGAAGCCTCCGCCTCCGCCATACGAACTTCCGTTATGTTCTGACGGTTTCGGAGTTACAATGGTGTCGCCCATTCGTGGCACACTGCTACGCATAAAGTTTGCCATCCAAATGTAGGTGTACGGGTTACTGCCGTAATACCAATGAGGTGGGTCCATAGCTATCTTTTCAAATTTTCTTATCCACTTTGACGACACGCCCAAAACATAGGCATACGGCAAAATGTCGTAAAAATAGCTTGGGTTTTCCTCAACAAGTGCTTCAAGTCTTTCCTTTTCGGCAGTTTCCAAAAAGGTCTTAAAACTCTTGACCTTGCAAAGATTTTCGTATCCCTCGTCACTTCTTTTACGTACAAAGGACGATAGCAAAAAGCTAATCAACGCAAGTACAAAACCTATATGCAAGGCTGTTGCATTTGGAATGAATGCTAATGTAAAAATATAGCACGACAACGCATACGAAGCGACAGAAAGCACCCAGCATAAAACACGAAGCAACAGCGACTTTGAATCAAATGCCTTTGCCTGATTTACTCTGACGACATACTTGTTTGCAATATTCTCGGCTGTGCCTGCCATACGATATTGCAATTCCTTGACATAAGTGCCTTTGAGCTTACCGTTTTTGAACAACGAATCGAACAACTGCCTTTTGTCCTCGTCATCGCCGTCATAATTGCGAAGCCTGTGGATATAGGCGTCCTTGCTGTCCTCCGTTATTTCAATAAATCCCTCGTTTGCAAGTTCAATGAGAATTGCAACAATTTCTTTTTTCTCAACTTTTCCGTTGTACCAATAAGAAACTTCGAGGCTGTTCATACCCTCCGGCGGATAAAACTCAACGGTTTCGATAACCTTTTTATCTTTGCCGAACTTCAACCAAATGATGAGAACAACAGCAAATGCAATCGCAGGAAGCCCAATCATAAACGCATCAAGCATTTTTTCGTGAGCGTAATCAAAGATGAAGTATCCCTCATCAAGTTCTGTCCTGACGGTGAGTGCCTCGTGTTCTCTCAAAGGAGCGGTTGTGTGACCGGTAATCACATTTCCGTCAACCTTATAATCAACAATATCCGTGCCGACAATTCCGTAGTTTCCTGTTGAAAAGCCGAGTTTGGAGCTGTCAAACTCCTTTGGCATAGTGATGGTAAAATTACACTTGTCAATAGCAGTATCCCAACCGTCACCGATGATGTTGAAATAAAACTCATCGGCATCGGTCACATAATCAGGTCCGACATAATAATCATAGGAAATGGTGTAGGATTTTTCGCCGATAACGGTTTCGTCCTCGTCACCTATTTGCATAACAAAATTGTCGTTTTGTATTGAATTGCTCGTCTTGTCACTGCATTTTGCGTGCCTGATTTTCACCTTAACATTGCTTGAAGTTTCGTCTGCTCTGTACACAGTGAAGCGAACAGGAATATAGCGATAAATACCGTGCCTGTACTGATTAAAAAAGCAGTCAATATTCTCTGTAATATGACAACTGTTATCCTCGTTTACGGTAATATTTACATCATAATTCTTGATATAGTACGGATAAGTTGAATAATCTTCTGCGAGCACGGTCACGCTTGAGCCAAGAGAAAGCACAAGGCACAGCACAAACAGAAAAACATATTTAACCTTTTTCATCAGAATTCAACCTTTACAGCCTCTCTTTGAGCAGAATCTTCCACTACAAACATATCTCTCTTTTCAAAATGGAACATAGATGCAACGATGCTTGACGGAAACATCTCAACAGTATTGTTGTACTGCTTTACAACAGCGTTATAGAACTTTCTTGCATTCGAAATGTCCTCTTCTGTCTTTTTGAGTTGAGCGTTCAAATCCATAAAGTTTTGATTTGCTTTAAGTTCCGGATATTGCTCCGCAACAACATTGAGGCTCTTTATAGCTGTGTTAAGCTCCGCATTCGCCTCGAGTTTTTGCTGTGAGTTCATTGACGAATAGCCATTGTTTCTTGCAGAAATAACCTTTTCAAGTGTTTCCGCCTCGTGCTTTGCGTAGCCCTTGACAGACGCAACAATGTTTGGAATCAAATCCCATCTTTTTTTGAGATAAACATCCATTGTTGAAAATGCTTCCTCAACGCTGTTCTTTGATTTTACAAGTTTGTTGTAGGTTGCACCGATATATGCTCCGATAAGCACAACCAAAGCAACAACAACAATCAAAACAATAGTTCCTGTGTTCATAACAAATTACCTCCTGTTGTTTATAATTTTTTCTTTAATTTTAATATAGCACATTAATGAAAAATTAACAAGAAAAAAGGATATATTCGTTTGAGAATATATCCTTTAAAATTATTTTCGTTTGATTGAAATTGCTCTTGCCGAGTTTGCAACTGCAAGCAAGCACACGCCGATGTCGCCGAAAATTGCAAACCACATTGGAATGCTCTTTGCAAGCACAACATCAAGAATCAAAATGATAAGTTTTACGCCGATTGAAAAATAAATATTTTCCATTGCAATTGCGTGAATTTTCTTTGCGGTCTTCTTCACATCGTCAATTGCGCTGTCGGAATAATTAATCATCACCATATCAGCAAGGTTAACGGCATCTCCCGTGCAATCCTCGCCGACTGCAACAGCAATGTCGGCAGCCTCAATCATTGTCAAATCGTTATGTCCCTTGCCAAGATAAATAACCTTGTGACCGTTGTTTTGAAGCACTTTGATGTCATCAATACTCTTGTCGTCATCATAAGTAATCACAGTGTCGCAAGCATTGATTTCGTCCATAGTTGAAGTATTTTTGACAAACACATTATCCTTTGAGCAAGCTCCGATTCCTGCACTGTAGCAAAGCGGAATTGAAATTACAATCGCACACGGACAACCGACAACAAGAGCGGCAAAGCCTCTGTGCAACCATTCGTGCCACTCTGCCTTGAAGAAAAGCGGAGGAACGACAACAATGGCAATGGCAATTATGCAAATAGCCGGTGTGTATATCCTTGCAAATTTTGTAATCATTCGCTCGGTTCGGCTTTCCTCATTGTCATAATGGCGAGGCAATGTGTAGGTCTTGTGCTTTTGAGAAAGAATTAAGTCAATCGACTTTCTGCTTTTTGAAACCGCAAGCCCTTGGATAAACTCACCGATTGTAAACAAAAGAACAACTGCAACGCCCTCGGTGTATTCCTTTATTGCAAATGCACCGATGCTCGCAAAGCTCATAAGAAAATTCTCATCAAAAAATTTGCCGTGGATTACGCTGTCCGCCGCATCTCTGACAATGTCAAATCCCACCATAAGATAAGAAATGAGATAGCACACAAGATAGGCATAGCTCGGTAGCTCGGTAAATTCGCTGATGATATACCCTGCCACAAAGAAAACCGCACTTATGATAATCTTTGTGAGTTTTTCTTTTTTATGCTCGTTAAAGTGATCCTCACCGCAACAACCACAGCCGTGATTGTCAGGAGTATGATTGTCACAGCAATTTTCGTAATCGTGATGGTGGGTATGATTATGTTCACTCATAAATTACACCTCTTTAAAATAGATTAATTATATCATAATAATTCTCTCATTACAACAAGAAAAGCCACTGTTTTTGTCAAGTAAAATAGCAAAATTTTGTAAAAAGTTACAAAAGTTACATAAAGGTTACAAATCTGTTGTATATTTTTAACATAGATTACAAAATGTCACATTTGGTATAATGTTAATGTTGTGTCGAAGCAACACAAACAAGTACATATTAAGCGAGTTGAATCGAAAACATTGATTTTCGTAATCATCCCAAAGCGAGAATAAATTTTTATTTTCGCCAAAGAAAAAGGAAGGTATCTATGACTAAGAAGAAAACCCTGCTTATAATTCCATTTGTAATAGTTATGAGTTTCATATTATCGCTCATCACACCTGCACTTTGCTATGCAGACGACAGCACCTACGAGCCTCGTTTAACAGTGCCAAGCTCATCAAGTGCATATTACAACAGAGAGCTTAACCGTTATTTTCAGGTTGGCTCGGGTATGCCAAACTGTGTGGCATATGCCTACGGCAGAATTTACGAAATGAACGGTGAAGCACCGCTTATCACCCACGGCAGTGCCGGTGATTGGTATTTCATCAACAAATCAAACGGTTACTACGAATACGGCAGTGAGCCAAAGCTCGGCGCAGTTGCCTGCTGGAGCAGACATGTTGCAGTAGTTGAAGCCATTGACGAAAACGGCATCACCCTTTCAGAATCACATTGGCGTGGGAGATATTTCAACACAGTAACCTACAAAACTCTCTCATCGCACTACGGGCAAACTTTTTACGGCTATATTTACACCTACAACGGCGGTGTAACAAAAGAATTGGAAGAAAAACTCATTAATGCAACAAATCAAAATTCGGACAAAATTATAACCGAAAGAGCACGCACCGTTGATGTGCAAAATCAATTTGCCCTTGCAACAAGAAGCATTGAAGAAAACAGCGAAGAACAAATCGAACCTCCTGTTTTGACATTGGCAGATAAATTGAGCACAAACAGATAAAACAAACAAAACTAAATCGTTAATATGTAAAAAAGACTGTAAGCAACTAACTTACAGTCTTTTCAGACTGTTGAGAAAGTTTCTGAATTTCGTTTTCTTGCGAACTTTGCTGTACGATGGTACCGCTTGTTCGCAAAAAACGAAAAACGCCAAAAATGCTGTAAGTTCGATACTTACAGCATTTTTAAAACCCCACCGTCAACACTTCGTGTTGCCACCTCCCCTTATAAATAAGAGGAGGCTGATGTGGTAATTTATATTTTGACGTGTTTCAGGAGCTTTATCGACAGTCTTTTGCTTATAAATGTTTGAGTTGTTCTTCATCAAATGTAGAAAGAAACTCATCATAGCTTCCCTTGCGGTCGATGTAGGTGTTGCCCGAAATCTCAATAATTCTGTCTGCCACGGTTTCAACAAACTGATGGTCGTGAGAAGTGAAGAGCACAGTTTCAGGATAACGGATAAGACCGTTGTTGAGCGCTGCGATAGATTCAAGGTCGAGGTGGTTGGTCGGTTCGTCAAAAATGAGAACATTTGCACCCGAAAGCATCATCTTGCAGAGCATACATCTAACTCTTTCACCACCGGACAAAACATTTGCCTTTTTGAGTGCTTCGTCACCGGAGAACAACATTCTGCCGAGCCAACCTCTGATGTCTGCCTCGAGTTGTTCGGTTGTGTACTGTCTGAGCCAGTCAACAAGTGTGAGGTCAACGCCGTCAAAATAACTGCTGTTGTCGCTTGGAAAATAGCTTTGAGAAGTTGTTACACCCCACTTGAAGCTACCCTCATCAGGCTCAAGCTCGCCCATAATAATTTTGAAAAGTGTTGTCTTTGCAACAACATCGGAGCCGACAAAAGCAACCTTTTCTCTTGGATGGATAACAAAGCTGATGTCATCAAGCACCTTGCGGTCGCCGATTGTCTTTGTCAAATGGTCAACACGGAGCAAATCATTGCCACATTCTCTGTCCGGCTTAAAATCAACATACGGGAAACGGCGAGATGAAACAGGCATCTCAATCATTTCAAGAGCATCAAGCTGTTTCTTACGAGAAGTTGCCTGCTTTGACTTTGCGGCATTTGCAGAGAAACGGTTGATGAAGTCCTGCAATTCCTTAATCTTCTGCTCATTCTTCTTGTTTTGGTCTCTTGCCTGACGCTGACGCATCTGGGTGTATTCGTACCAGAAATCATAGTTACCTGTATAAAGAGTAATCTTGCCGTAGTCAACATCACAGATGTGAGTACATACCTTATTTAAGAAGTGACGGTCGTGAGATACAACGATAACCGTATTTTCAAAATCCAAAAGGAAATTTTCAAGCCAGCTGATTGCTGTCAAATCAAGGTGGTTGGTAGGCTCGTCAAGAAGAAGGATGTCAGGATTGCCGTACAATGCCTGTGCAAGGAGCACTTTAACCTTCATATCAGACGGAAGCTCCGCCATTTTGAGATAATGAAACTCATCAGGAACACCCAATTTGTTGAGCATAAATTCTGCATCACTCTCTGCGTTCCAACCGTCAAGGTCAGCAAATTCTGCTTCAAGTTCGCCTGCCTTTACACCGTCTTCCTCGGAGAAATCCTCTTTTGCATAAAGAGCGTCCTTTTCCTCCATAATCTCAATAAGTCTTGGGTTGCCCATAAGAACTGTGCGAACAACCTCGTATTCATCATAAGCAAAGTGGTCCTGCTTCAACACAGAAAGACGCTCACCCGGAGTGATGTGAATCTCACCCTTTGACGGTTCAAGGTCACCGCTGAGCACCTTCAAAAATGTTGACTTGCCTGCGCCGTTTGCACCGATAATACCATAACAGTTGCCCGGTGTAAAAGCGACATTTACTCTCTCAAACAAAGAGCGACCGCCAAACTGAACGGAAATATCATTTGCTGAAATCATATCTATCCCTCACCTTTCTAATATCTAAAATCCACAATATTCTATCACAACGGCAAATATATTTCAACCTATTTTTAGCCAATGACCTATTGCGACATATTTTTTGTACAAACTGCCATATAATGCAGGAGAAATAACAACAAAAAGAGGCAAATATGGAAGTTAAAATCAAGAAAAGGTTAGAGGAGAATGTGAAAAGCGAGGTGCTGAAAAGAGCGGGAATATTTGCAGGATATTTTTTTGCAGGGCTGATAACCTCGTTCGGCTCGGCGGTGGGCGGAATAAAACCGTTTGGTGTGGCGCTGACCGCTTCGGCTCGAAAAAAAGGCTACATATTTTCGGCACTCGGTGCTCTAATCGGCTATCTGCTGACAGGATTCAACGCACAAAACATCCGATATATGTGCGCAGTGATTTTGACGGCGCTCGGTGCGTTTTTGATTGAACTGCTTGACGCATACCACAATCCGCTGTTTTCAATTATCATTGGCACAGTGTCAATTCTTTCAACGGGAATATTTGTAAACATCAGGCTTTCGTCAAGCAGTGAAGCATATTTTCTCCTCTTGGCAGAAACGATGCTGAGTGCAGGCGTGACCTACTGCTACTACAAAGGGATAAACGCAAATCTTCGCCAAATGAGATTCAAAGCACTGCCGATTTCGGAACTTGCATACATAATTATATCCGTGTCGACCTTGTTTTTGAGCCTCGGCAATGTGGCAATTTGGCGACTTTATCCGATAAGAATTATAGCCGTTGTTTTGGTGCTGACCGCCACCTACTATGCAGGTGAACGGCTCGGAATGATTTTGGCACTGTCACTCGGATTTGTGCTTGGAGTTTACAGCAAAGAAGCATTGTTTTTATGCGGTGCTTTCGGATTTTCAACGCTCGTTGCAGGATTGTTTTCGAGTGCTTCGATATTCGGCACGGCAGGAGCTTTTTTGGCATCAATCACTTTCTTTTCAATTGCCACCGGCGAAGAAGTGGGATTGTCGCTGTTCCTTGACGGAATAATCGGCTCGCTGATTTTCGTGCTGATGCCGACAGGGATAACCGACAAAATCGAAAAGTTTTTTGACATCGGAACAGACCTACCGCCGGACGGCACTCTGCGACAAAATCTTGTGCTGAAACTGCGATTTGCATCCAACGCAATGTCGGCAATATCGGACAGCGTGGACGAAGTGCGAGAACGAATAAACGATGTGACACGCAGACAAAACGAAGCAATGCGTGACACAATGACCGACACCGAATACATCACGAGGGAGATTATTCTTGAAAAAACGAACCAAATCCGTATGGTCGCATCCGACCAATTTATTTCAATATCCGGTATGTTGAACGACCTTGCAAAAGAATTTGACGAGGCAGAAATCTTTGACGGCAACGCAAGCAACAAAATCAGGCGACTGCTCGGCGAATACGAAATTTATCCAACAAACATTTCCGCAATAGTGGACAAATACGGCAGAATGAGGGTTGAAATTCTGCTTTCGTCATCAAGTGAGGAATTGACGGGAATCGAACTGAAAAACGAAATAGGCAAAATCTGCAACCGATATTTTGACACGGGCAGAATCACAAACTTCAAAAACGAAAGTATGCTTTCTTTTTCCGAAAAGCCGAATTATTCGCTTGAAGTCGGATTTGCACAATTCAGCGCAGAGGGCGAACTATGCGGTGACACGGTGAAAATTATCAACGACAGCAAGGGTCATTCCATACTTATTATAAGTGACGGAATGGGCAAAGGCAGTCGGGCGGCACTTGACGGCGCAATGGGTGCAGGACTTTTGTCAAAGCTCATCAATTCGGGCTTCGGCTTTGATTCGGCGCTGAAAATCGTCAACTCTGCACTGCTTGTTAAATCCAATGACGAGAGCCTTGCAACGCTTGACATTGCAAACATTGATTTGTTTACGGGCAAGTGCGAGCTGTTCAAGGCAGGTGCGCCTGCAAGTTACATCATCAAAGACGGCAGACTGACGAAGTGCGAGCTGACCTCTATGCCGGCAGGGATTTTGCGAGGCATAGAATTCGCAAAGCGAACAGCGGTTTTGAGCCTTGGCGACAGCATAATTTTGATGAGTGACGGCATAACCGACCTTGGCGAAAGATGGCTGCGGGACACAATTGCAACTATGCCAAGCGGTGTGCAAGAGGGCGCAGACTACATTTTGAACAGCGCAAAAGAAGAAATGAAAGACAAAAAAGCAGACGATATGAGTATAATTTTTGCAAGATTGGAGCGAAACTGAATGACTGATAACTTGGGAATCAGCAATTTGTACGAAAACGACATAAGCGAGGTTGCGCAGTCGATAAGAAGATTTTTGGACGAAGTGATACAAAAAGACAAACTCGTTTTGCCGACATTGAAAATGAGCAGGCACGCAATAAAAGGCTTGTCGGAAATAATTCTGACAGGCTCGGGGCAATCGTTTTACACCGCACAGGCAATGGCGCACAACACCGAAATGCTCACCGACCTGCCGACCTATGCAATACCATCGGCATTGCTAAAAGGCACAAGAGGTGTGCTGTACCGTGATGCACTTGTCATAGCAATATCGCAAAGCGGAGAAAATGCCGACACAATCTCGGCGGTGAAGCGAGCAATGGTAAACAACGCAAAAGTTGTGGCGGTGACCGCAAAAGACTCGGCACTTGCAAAAATGTGCAAAAGCAAAGTGTATCTTTCCGACTGCGACACGAGTCTGTGCACTTTTCAAAACGAATACCTTGCCGTTGCCATACTTTCAATGTATTTAGGCGAAGTACTCAGATGTATGTCAAAAATCAATATGAGCGTTTCGCTTCGACTTGCCCAAATGCTTCCGGGCAAGCTGTCATTCACACCGAACAGTGAAAAAGAATTGCAAAATGTCGCTGATTTCATCGGCAAATTTGACAACATAGTGTTCTGCGGATATTCAACAGACGAAGCGTTGGCGCAAGCGGTTGCGGAAAAATTCAGGCTGATTGCCGGGAAAACCGCCTTTGCCCTGCCGATATACGACATTGCACAAAGCTGTCTTGAGCTGAAAAACACATTGATTGTGCCGATTGTCAGCAACAGCGCATCAACGCCGATTGTTATGCCGTACATTGACGCAATCAAATATTCCTGCACCGACACGATAATTTATACAACCAAAAACATTGCGCACGACTGCGAAATCACAGATGGCACAGTGACGGTTGACGACAGCATTCCGCTGTTCAACCCCATCACACTTGCAACCGTGCTTCAGCAAACAATCCTGGAGCTTGAAGTGAACACCATTTCAATATCCGATTCTGATCAATCGGCGTAAAAATAAGCGACGCTTCTGTTACAGAAGTGTCGCTTTGTTATTTTAAATATTATACAATTTTTTGGCATTTTGATAGGTTTGGTCAAGGACTTCCTGTGCCGACATTCCGAGCACTTCGCCTATCCGTTCGGCAATGAACGGAATGTAGGACGAGTCGTTGCGTTTGCCTCTGTGCGGTTCGGGTGCAAGATACGGACAATCCGTTTCAAGCACAAGACGGTCAAGCGGAATTTCTTTGACAACTTCAAGACTTTTGCGTGCATTTTTGAATGTTGCAACGCCGTTCAAGCCGATGTACATACCCAGCTTGATAATCTCCCTTGCCATCTCTTTTGAACCCGAAAAGCAATGCAAAACGCCCTTTGGCTTGGTTGCTTTGAGGATGTCGAGAGTATCGCCGTGAGCCTCTCTGTCGTGCACAATCACAGGCAAATCGTTGTTCTTGGCAATCTCAATCTGTGCTTCAAAAAAAGCCTTTTGCTTTTCCTTGGTCGATTCCATCCAATGATAATCAAGTCCGATTTCGCCGACTGCAACGCACTTTTCATCACTCAAATATTCATCGAGGAGGCTCAAATCGTCAATGCTGTATTCCTCCAAATTTTCGGGATGAAAACCTGCCGCAAAGTAAAAATCATCAAATATATGTGCCAAATCACGGTTTGCTGCCGTTGATGGAACATCACATCCACAGCTGACAACACCGACAACGCCCTTGTCACCAAGCGACAAAATCAGCTCGTCACGGTCGCTGTCAAAAGCCTCATCGTCATAGTGAGAATGTGTGTCAAAAATGTTTTTGTAAATCAAAGAACATTCTCCTCAATCCATTTATCTAAATCGTCATAAACCTCTTGCTTGTTAATCTCATTGAGAATCTCGTGGCGAGCCTCCGGATAAAGTTTGAGGGTGACATTTTTGTGACCTGTGTCAAGAAGTTTTTGATAAACTTCCTTTACGCCCTTGCCGTAATTTCCTACAGGGTCCATATCGCCCGACATCAAAAGAACCGGCTTATCCTTTGCAACATTATTGAACCATCTGTCCTCGTTGCACTGAATTGTGAGCTGGCTCAAATCCATAAAGCCTGCAACGGTAAAGAGAAATCCGCAAAGCGGGTCTGCAACATATTCGTCAACCTCTTTTGTATCTCTCATACCCCAATCATAGTGAGTTCTGTGTTCAAACGGCTTGTCGTAAGGACCGAGTGAAATATTGTTGAGAAACTTGCTGTGATGCTTTTTGCCCTTGAGTGCGGCAACAACCTTCATAATAGGAATACCTGCTTTTGCAATAGGCGTAGGTCCTGCCGTGCCAATGAACACAGCGCCGTCAAAATCGTTGCCGTACTCGTTGATGTAGCATCTCATAATGAGTGAACCCATTGAGTGACCTGCGATAAGGAACTTCTTGTCAGGATACTCTTTCTTCGCAATGTCTGTAAGAGCCTTTGCATCGGCAAGGATGTTCTTGTAGCCATCCTTGTCACCAAAGTAGCCGAGCAAATCCTTGTCGTCATTCGACTGACCGTGACCGAGCATATCGTTGATGAAAATTGCATAGCCCTTGTCGGTAAACGCAGAAATAAAATTGCGATACCTGTTTGTGTGTTCAGCCATACCGTGGTGCATCTGAATAACAGCCTTTACTTCGCCCTCGGGTGCGAACTGCCAAGCCTTGATGTCACAAATGCCTGAAGCACTTTTATAAGTGTATTCTTTCTTTATCATAATAAAACCCCTTTTATATAATAAACATTTTTACTTTTTGGAAACCTAATCAACTTTCTTGTAACAAACAAGTCTATTAATCAAGTTGAGATGTGCAATACGGACATCTTGTTGCCTCAATGTCAATCTCGCTCTTGCAATAAGGACAAACCTTTGTGGTCGGCGCAGGTGCTTCCTCCTGCTCGTCCTTTTTTGACAGCTTTTGAGCCGCATCCGAAATCTTGTTAACCGATTTCACAATAAGGAAAACAACAAGTGCCATAATCAAAAAATTGATTATTGATGAAATAAACGCACCGTAATCAAGAAAGTTTTCTGTGCCTAAAAGACGAATTTTGCCTTGAACCTCTGCACCGCCGATGCAGTTAAGAAGTGGCTGAATAATGTTATCAGTAAGTCCCGAAACGACCGAGCCGAACGCTCCGCCGATAATCACGCCGACAGCCAAATCAAGCACATTGCCTTTTGAAATAAATGCCTTGAATTCTTCTAAAAACTTTTTCATTTCTATTCTCCTTTTCACATCATTTTAGCAGATAAAGTGCTAAAAATCAACAACACCCGTCAAATCAAAATCAGGGATGTAATCCGTCACCGCAGACTCAAGCTCCTGCACAAAAATCTTTTGAAGTCCAAGGTCAAAAATATGATTTAGCACCTTGTCGTACTCTCTTTGCGTGAGTGGTCTGTTGATTTCTTTGTACTCGGTCAAATCTCCGCACGGCACATACTGCGCCATAACTGAAATGTATGTATCATTAAAATTCTTCGCCAAATAATCAAGTGCCGAAATTGACGAATTCGTGTTTGACGGCAAGACAAGGTGACGGATAATCATACCCCGTTGCATTATGCCGTTTTCGTCAAAAACATCATCGCCGACCTGCCGTTTCATCTCTGCAAGTGCCTCCTCGGCAACCTGTGGATAATCCTCTGCCTTGCTGTATTTCAAAGCCTTTTCAGGTCTTATATACTTAAAATCAGGCAGATAAATATCCACCGCCCCGTCAAGCATTTTCAAGGTTTCAACACTGTCATATCCCGAAGTGTTGTACACAATCGGAACAGGCGGTTTGTATTTTTCAAGCACACGCAAAAGCTGAAGCGAATAATGAGTCGGGTTGACAAAATTGATATTGTTTGCACCCTCGTCAACAAGTCGCTTCATAATGCGAACAAGATCATCATCGCTGACCTCAACGCCTTTACATCCGTGACTGATTTCATAATTCTGGCAGAAAACACAACCAAGATTGCAACCGCTGAAAAAGATTGCACCCGAGCCGTTTTTTCCGCTTATGCACGGTTCTTCCCAATAGTGGAGCGACGCACGGGCAAGTTTGAATTTTTCGGGACTTTTGCAATATCCAAGCGACACTTCTCGGTCAATATTGCAACCTCTTGGGCACGCATTACAAATCATAGCAAAGCCTTGTAAATATCGTTTTTCTTAAAAGAAGTCACCTTTGCAACCTCTTTTGCGGCAGAATTTGTGCTCATTCCGTCTGCCATAAGACGCTTTGCCTCCTCAACCGCACTTTCAAACGATATTTCCTTTTCTTCCGCCTTTTTTCCGTCAACGATAACAACAAATTCGCCCTTTGGCTTTTCCTCGTCAAACATAGCCGAAGCCGTTGCCAAATCTGTGCGAACCACACTTTCGTGCATTTTTGTGATTTCTTTTACAAGGGCGATTTCACGGTCGCCCAAAATCTCATACATATCCTTGAGCATTTGGGTCAACTTGTGCGGTGCTTCATAAAAAACAAGTGTGCGTTTTTCGTTTTGCACCTCCTCAAGTTCTGCCCTGCGTTCCTTTTTATTTGCAGAAAGGAAGCCCTCAAAAGTGAACTTTCTTGTATTCATACCTGAAATTGCAAGTGCCGTGGCAAAGGCAGTCGGTCCGGGAACACTCTCCACCGCTATGCCGTTTTCGTGGCAAAGTCTGACCAAATCTTCACCCGGGTCGGATATTGCCGGCATACCTGCATCCGTGCATATAGCACAGGTTTCGCCGTTTGCAAGTCGAGAAACAATCGCCTCGCCTCGCTCGTTTTTGTTATGTTCAAAATAGCTAACCATTTCTTTTTTTATTCCAAAATGATTAAGCAGTTTTAGGGTAACTCTTGTGTCCTCGGCAGCAATGAAATCCACATTTTCAAGCGTTTCTATCGCTCTCGGTGAAAAATCGCCAAGGTTGCCGATCGGAGTGCCCACAACATATAATTTTCCGCTCATTATCTGATTTTATCCTCGTATCCATCGGCATAAGAGCCGTAAATTTCTATCATCTCGGGAGTGAACTTGCTCTCCTCATTTTTGATGACCAAAGTAGGTTCAACACGCAAAAACGGTTTTGCCCCCTTTTTTCCCTCTACCAAAAACAAAAAAGGTTCTTCGCCCTGCTTGTCAATCACAAATCGAAGTCGTTTCGGTTCAATTTTGTACTGCCTCATAATCGCAAGTGCGTCCACCAATCTTTCAGGGCGGTGACACATACAAAATCTGCCTGCATAAGTGAGCAGATACGAAGCCGCCTTGACTGCATCCTCAATGTTGCAACATACCTCGTGGCGAGCAATCCTTGCACTTTCGCCAAGCGACTCAAAGCCTGTATTAATCGGCTTATACGGTGGGTTCATAGTGACAAGAGTGAAACATTCCGCCGAAAATTCCTCGTTGATTTTCCTCAAATCGCAAAGGTGCGGTGTGAGCCTGCTGTCCAAATTATTATATTTTATCGAAGCATTAACCTGCTCAAAGGCATTTTGTTGAATATCCAGACAATGCACATCCGTCTGCCTCTCATCTCGAAGCCACAACAACGGAATAATTCCGCAACCTGTGCCCATATCAAGCGCCTTATCCTTGTATTTTGGCTTTGCAAAATGCGACAAAAGCACCGCATCCGTGCCAAAAGTGTGGTCGGGGCTGACTGCGATTTTTATATTGTCCGACAATCTTTCATAATTATATTCCATAAAAATTATTATAATATATTTTCAATCTTATTACAAGAATATTATCTTTTTTGACGCAAAAGCACAAAACAAAAATAAGGGGCGCACAGCGTAAGGAATAAATGCTCAAAAATCAAATAAACATCGAAATACTGCGTTAAATTTACAGTGAAGGCGGTAAGCCTGCCCTGTAAATTATGCCTTGTCTTTCATTTGTTTCTTTGATTTTTGAGTGCAAAGCAGTTTAAGTAAACTGATTTTGTTCAGTGTGCATTAACAAAATCCCGTCAATACTTGTGTATTAACGGGATTTTTTAATAGTGCAATGGGCGAAACTCAGAAAACTTAAACCAATTACTTCCTTATGCAGTGTGCCCCAAGCTCCCCTTTTTCATTTTGAAGAGCTTGATATTCAATTCATATATATTTGATAAACAACTGCAAACGCCTCACGAGTAGCAAACGGCATATATCCGTTCCATGGGGTTTTACATGGATATTGATATGCTTTCAGTCCGCTTCTTTCGGCAAACTTACTCGCTCTATATTCGTGAAAATCATTTGTAACAACAGTTATTTCATCAATTTCTACACCACTATTTTTTAAAAGCTTTACCGAATTCTCAAAATTTTCCTGTGTGGAAGTTGACTTATCCTCAAGAATAAGTCTGCTTGATTCAATCCCCATTTGAGTAAGCTCATTATACATACACTGTGCTTCGGAAATGTTTTCGCCATTACCCTGTCCGCCACTCAAAACAACTTTAGAGTGAGGATTATCCTTTAAATACTCATATGCCGAGTTAATTCTCTTTTTCAAAAATATACCGGGTTGGTCGCCTCTGACAACACAACCAAGGACAATAGCATATTCCGTTTTGTGATTGCTTTTGTCACTATGCGTCACAACATTTCCCAACGCAAATCCTCCAACGCCGATTCCGACGACAAGCACAATACAGACAACCGAAGTGATAATCTTTCCTATAACTTTTGAATTAAACTTATTCACAGCAAGATTAACCTTATCATAGAACACTGCATACAAAAGCAAAACGCATGCAAGACCAAGTCCTGCAACAACGCCGATGTTCATTTCGCCGGTTGTAACAAGCGGACCTATATAAAAAACAGCAATCACCAAAGCAAATAAGCCTATGATTATTCTCATTCCTTTTTTCATGTTCATCACCTGTTTTATTATATCAAGCCAAAATAACCGAGTCAACAAAGAACTAACCAAGGAATAATTAAAATTTGATTAAGAAAGCCATGCTTTTGTTGTCATAAAGTAAATCATAACAGCGACTTCAAATTGAGTTTTCTGTTGCAATTATGCTCTTTTCTGCTATAATATTGATGAAAATAATTACTATGGGCAGGTGCGGTATGACAAAAAACGATTTTGAAAAAATCAAAGAAATTTCTGTTGACGAAATGAAGTCGCTTAATCGTGACGATTATATTGTTGTTGACATTCGTGACGAAAGAGCGTTTGCCTACGGCTCAATTAACGGCGCTGTCAACATTCCGCAAAACAAAATAGATGAAAAGCTCGATACCTTGCCAAAAGACAAGTTATTGATCATCTGTTGCAAAAACGGAACTTTCAGCAAGCCGACTGCCGAAAAATTGAGAGGAAAAGGCTTTTGTGCGGTCTATCTCGTGAACGGTTATTACGGCTATATGCTCAACGAATCAGAGGTTGACGCCGACCGTTCAAAAGATGTTGAGCGAAGCATAAACAAAAAATTCCACAAGCAAATTTGGAGCAGATTCACCGCCGCACTCAACGACTACAAACTCATTGAGGAGGGCGACAAAATTGCCGTTTGCATTTCAGGTGGCAAGGATTCTATGCTTATGGCAAAACTTTTTCAGGAACTAAAAAGGCACAACAAGTTTCCGTTTGAAGTTATTTTTCTTGTTATGGACCCGGGTTACAGCCCTGAAAACAGAGAAATTATCGAAAGAAATGCAAAACTGCTGAATGTTCCCATCACGGTTTTTGAATCGAATATTTTTGAATCGGTTTTGCACATTGAAAAATCACCGTGCTACCTTTGTGCGAGGATGAGGAGAGGCTACCTCTACAACAAAGCAAAGGAGCTCGGTTGCAACAAAATCGCACTTGGTCATCATTACGATGATGTTATCGAAACCGTGCTTATGGGTATGCTATACGGCGGTCAGGTTCAAACAATGATGCCAAAACTTCACTCAACAAACTTTGAGGGTATGGAGCTTATTCGCCCGATGTATCTCATCCGTGAGGACGACATCAAGCGTTGGCGTGACTACAACAATTTGCACTTCATCCAATGTGCGTGCAAATTCACCGAAGAATGTGCGTCTGACGACTTTGAAACCACATCAAAGCGCCAGGAAATCAAAAATATGATTAGAGAAATGGCAAAAATCAATCCGCAGGTTGAAAGCAACATTTTCAGAAGCGTTGAAAATGTAAATGTCAACACAGTTATTGCCTACAAAAAGGATGGCGTTAAGCACAATTTCCTTGAAAGCTACGATGATTAAATCTATATGTAGGTGCTCCTCGGCATTGTTCCACCTTATCTGCCGCATTGTATTCGGTGCGGTTTTGTGATATAATATTATAACCGAAAATAAAAGGAGAGATAAAAATGGCAGAATTTAAGTCCTCATTTATCGGCGGATACAGCAAAAAATCCGTAAACGAATATGTTTCAAAACTCGAAAACGAGAACGATATACTCAAAAAAGCACTTGACCTTGCAGAGCACAACGCACTCAAGGCTGACAAATATTATAACGAAAACACAAAGCTCAACAATGAGGTTGCTCAACTCAACAAGGTTGTTGCCGAGCTTAACAGAAAACTTGCAGAAAGTGACGAAAAACTTGCAGAAACCGAAAAATCAAACAACGATTACATTGCAAGCATCGGTCAGATTTTCTATTCTGCATACGAAAGCGGAGCAAAAATCACTGACGATGCAACCGCAGGTTCACAGGAATTTTTGCAGAAAATCGAGGAAGTTTCGGCTGAAGCAAAGGCAGAAGCACAAAAGGCACTCACTGCCTACAACCTCATCAATACCGACATCAAGGCATTGCTCACAAATCTCACAAAGGAAATCAACGCAGTTTCCGCAAACACTGACGCAATGATTAGAAAGGCAACAGAATTTGCCACAGCAATGGACTCAATTCAGCAAATCAAGACTGCAAATGCCAACAAGGCACAGGCAGTGGCAGAGGAATACAAGGACTTTTTCGATTCGTTCCAAACAGAAACCAAGGGCAAGGCAATCAGAACAGAAGTTATCGAAGTGCCTGTTGCTCCAAAAGCAGAACCTGTGCAACCGATTGCTCAAGAAACCGAACAGTCACAGCCTATCGCCGAAGCACAAGCACCCGTTGCTCCTGCCGTTGAGGAAAGCGTTGACAAAGACGCAGTTCTCCATGACATTCTCAATAGCGTCAGCAACAGCTAAAATTTTAATAAAATCATACATAACAACACAAATAAAGACCACAATCTATACAAAACAGATTGTGGTCTTTTATGTATTTTTAACAATTTCAGTTTAGATTGTTTTTGCGATTACAGGTGGAGAACTCTGTCCTTAATTTCCTGTGTTCTGCCCTGATTCCAGAACTGAGTGCCGATGTAGCCACAAGTTCTTCTTGCAACATTCATCTTGTCCTGATCCTCGTTGCCACAGTTTGGGCATCTCCAAATAAGTTTGCCGTGCTCATCCTCAACAATCTTAATTTCGCCGTCATAGCCACAGCACTGGCAGTAGTCGCTCTTTGTGTTAAGCTCGGCATACATAATGTTGTCATAGATAAACTTCATTACCTGAATAACTGCCGGAATGTTATCCTGCATATTAGGAACTTCAACATAAGAGATTGCACCGCCCGGTGAAAGAGCCTGGAATTCACTCTCAAACTTGAGCTTTGTGAAAGCGTCAATCTTTTCCGTAACATGTACATGATAGGAATTTGTAATGTAATTCTTGTCTGTTACGCCCTTTATGATGCCAAATCTCTTTTGGAGACATTTTGCAAATTTATAGGTTGTTGATTCAAGCGGAGTGCCGTAAATCGAGAAGTCAATATTTGTCTGTGCCTTCCACTCTGCACAAGCATCGTTCATATGACGCATAACCTGCAACGCAAATTCCTTGCCGCCGTTTTCATCGGTGTGCGACTTGCCTGTCATATACTTTGTGCATTCATAAAGACCTGCATAACCGAGAGAAATTGTTGAATATCCGTCATAAAGAAGTCTGTCGATAGGCTCGCCCTTGTCAAGTCGTGCAAGTGCACCGTGTTGCCACAAAATAGGAGCAGCGTCGGAAAGTGTGCCTTTAAGTCTGTTGTGACGGCACATAAGTGCACGGTAACAAAGTTCAAGACGCTCGTCAAAGACTTCCCAAAACTTGTTCATATCGCCGCCCGAAGTGCAGGCAACATCAACAAGGTTGATTGTAACAACGCCCTGATTAAATCTGCCGTAGTACTTCTTTTTGCCCTCAACATAGTTCTTTGCTCTTGCGATATTGCCAACTCCCGCTTCGGTAAATCTGTCAGGAGTGAGGAATGAACGGCAGCCCATAGGAGTGTAAACATCACCCTTGAGGTTGAGCATAACTTTTTCGCTTACATAGTCGGGTACCATACGCTTTGCAGTACACTTTGCCGCAAGCTCTGTAAGATAGTAGAACGGTGTGTTTTCATTGATATTATCATTTTCCAAAACATATATGAGTTTTGGGAACGCAGGTGTAATCCAAACACCCTTTTCGTTCTTAACGCCCTTGATTCTCTGGCGAAGTGTTTCCTCAATAATGAGTGCAAGGTCTTTCTTTTCCTGCTCGTTCTTTGCTTCGTTAAGATACATAAACACAGTAACGAACGGAGCCTGACCGTTGGTTGTGAGAAGTGTTACAACCTGATACTGAATAGTCTGAACGCCTCTTGAAACCTCGTCACGCAAACGCTTTTCGGTAATCTTAACAATCTTTTCTTCTGTAAGTTCACCGCCAAAATCCTTTGCTTCTTCGATAACCTGTGCACGAATTTTTTCTCTGCTTATCTGCACAAACGGTGCAAGATGTGCAAGAGAAATTGACTGACCGCCGTACTGTGATGAAGCAACCTGTGCGATAATCTGTGTTGCAATGTTGCAAGCTGTTGAGAAGCTGTGTGGCTTTTCAATCATAGTATCGGAAATAACTGTGCCGTTTTGGAGCATATCCTCCAAGTTGACAAGGTCGCAGTTGTGCATATGCTGTGCAAAATAATCTGCATCGTGGAAGTGGATGAGTCCGTTTTCGTGGGCCTCAACAATATCTTCCGGAAGCAAAATTCTCTTTGTAATATCCTTTGAAACCTCGCCTGCCATATAGTCACGCTGAACCGAGTTGACAGTTGGGTTTTTGTTTGAATTTTCCTGCTTAACCTCTTCGTTATTACATTCAATAAGGGAGAGAATTTGATTGTCGGTTGTGTTTGCCTTACGCACGAGAGAACGGGTGTAGCGATACTTAACATAACGCTTTGCAACCTCAAATGCACCCTGTGCCATAATCTGATCTTCAACTATATCCTGTATTTCTTCTACCGAGAGGGCACGATTTGCCTTGCCGATTTTGAACTCAACAAATTCAGCAATATCGTTAATTTGACCTTGAGTAAGTTCTTTTCTTTCGCAGGCAGCATTCGCCTTTGATACAGCGATAACGATTTTGTTAAGGTCAAACTTGGCTTCCGAGCCGTTTCTCTTAATAATATTCATTATTCTTTCCCCTTTCAAATAACTTAAATCCGAGTGTTACAAAGCTGTAACCTTTAATGTGTGACCTTTATCATAATAACAAAATACTGTGGCTATGTCAATAGAATTCAGGCAAAAAATACAATATATTGTGCCCAAAACGGAAATTGTAATAATTTTATACGAAATGTTGTTTTGCATTTTTTCGCAAACACGCAGTATTAGGCACAAAACGGAGAACCGACCGACAAGGAAATATTACAATTTGTAAACAGCGTTAAATATTTGTCAGTGTGGCAATAACTTCTTGCCACTTGAAAAATGTTATAAATTGTTTTAATATATAATGCAGAGGTATTTATATGAATAAATTTAAAAATCTGAAAATTACCACAAGAATATCAATAGCAACTCTTGCGAGCATTGCAACATCGGTGATTATGATAATTGCCGTTATTTTCATCTTTCGCTCTCTGCTACCGGATATTTACGGAATATCAAGAGTTGATTCAAACAAATATTCCACAATCAATCAACTGCAATGGGCGCAAACCATCAACAGCATAAACCGTGAACTTGCCGACAACGACACCGACGACAAAATAAAAAGCAACCTTGACGGCATCACAAAATCAATATCGGAGCTCGGCTCGGAAATTTACATTGCAAAAGACGGCAAAAAATATTTTGCCAACATCGAAAAGGCAGAGATTGATGCCCACGCAAATGCCATTATGGACACTGACGGCAAAAGAAATATGTACTATTTCGGCAAAGACGGATTGATAATCAAATCTCACCTAAAAACCGAAAACAATCACTTCACCATCAAAATAGTTAACACGAATTTTTCAGTTGATGATGCATCACAACGAAGTTCTTTGGAAGATTTCAAGGCTATTTTTACAGGCAGAAGCGGATTTATGGTGCTTATGGCACTTCTAATCATCATTGTATCAAACCTCATTATGTCGGTGATAACATCAAAGACCATCACCGCACCAATCAAAAAACTATCTGACGGTGCAAACGAAATTGCAGGCGGTAACCTCGACCATCACATTGAATACGACTCAACCAACGAAATCGGCACAACCGTTAAATCCATCAACGATATGACGGACAAACTGAAAGCATCTATCGAAGTTCAAACAGAAATGGCACGGTCACGAAAAGAAATGACTGCCGGAATTGCGCATGACTTGAGAACACCGCTGACTTCAATCAAGGGATATGTTGAGGGACTTCGTGACGGAATTGCAAACACTCCCGAAAAACAGGAAAAATATCTGCAAACCATATTTTCCTCGGCACTTGATATGGAAAAATTGCTTGATGAGTTGCTAACTCTTTCAAGGCTTGAATCAGGTTCAACACAGCTTGAAACAATCAAAATTGACATAAACGATTACATCCTTGAATACCTTACGGAAAAGCAACGCAATGTTGACGCAAGCCGTATTACCCTCACATACGCAGGACCGAACATCAAGCAAAAAGCATATGTTATGCTTGACCCAAACAGATTTTCAAGAGTGCTCAACAACATCATTTCAAACTCATCGAAATATTCTTCAAGTGCAAGAAAGCTCGTTGTCAGCATCAGCCTTGAAATCTACGACAAGTCGGTTATCATTGCAGTATCCGACAACGGTATCGGAATTACAGACGAAAACCTGAAGCATATATTTGAAACATTTTATCGTGCTGACCAAGCAAGAACAAGGGTTCGTGACGGCTCCGGCTTGGGACTTGCGGTTTGCAAGGAAATCGTTGAACTTCACAACGGTCACATCTGGGCAACAAGTAAAGAGGGCAGCGGCACAACGATTATGATTTCCCTCAATCGAGAGGCTTGACGAAAACAAAACAGCACACGGAGGACAAACCAATGAATAAAAAGATACTCATCATAGAGGATGACGAAAACATAACCTGTCTTGAAAAGGATTATCTTGAAGCGCACGGCTTTGAGGTGCTTTGTGCAAATGACGGCTTAAAGGGGCTTGAAATTGCAAAAACAGTCAATGTTGCACTCGTGCTTTTGGATGTTATGCTTCCGTCACTCAACGGACTTGAGGTTTGCAAAAAAATCAGAGAATTCAGCAACATACCGATTCTTCTTGTCAGCGCAAAAAAAGATGAATTTGACAAAATCAACGGACTTGGATTCGGCGCAGACGATTATATCGTAAAACCATTCAGCCCGTCGGAGCTTGTTGCAAGAGTTATCGCCCACCTCAACAGATACGAAAGATTGACCAACACCGACCTAAAGGACTCATCCGTCATTCGTATTGACAATCTGAAAATCGACAAAAAATCTCGTCGAATTTTCTTCCACGACACCGAAATTACCTTTACAAACAAAGAGTTTGATCTTCTTGCAACCCTGGCAGAAAATCCCGACACGGTTTTCACAAAAGAAGAACTGCTCAGCAAAATTTGGAACTACGATTCTATGGGCGACACTTCAACCGTCACCGTGCACATAAACAGAGTAAGAGAAAAGCTGTTTGCCGTTGACAACAATATGGAACTCATCAACACGGTTTGGGGTAAAGGTTACCGCTTCAACAAATAAAAAAGACTGTCGATAAAGCTCCTGAAACACGCCAAAATATAGTCAACCGAATTATGTCTCACAGTAATGTAAGCGGAGGTTGGCAACACTAGGTATTAACAGTAGATTTAAAAAAAGCTGTAAGTATAAAACTTACAGCTTTTTTGGCGTTTTCCGTTTTTTGTTCAGTCGAAAGAAAAAGGCTTCCAAAAAATCCGTAGATTTTTTGGAAAGAGGAAAAACATATGTAGTATACTTACAAAACTATGTTTTGTTCTATACGGAATATGTTTTGACGATATACATCTTCCTTCGCAAGAAAACGAAATTCAGAACCTTTCTCAACAGCCTTTGACTTCTTCAACTGCTTCCGTCTTTTCTTCAACCTCGCTGTTTTTCTTGCTGTGTACATAACTCTTTAACGAGTTAATTGCAATGATAACGGCAAGTACAATAAGAAGAACCGCAACAACAAGCTGAATTACGCTTGCAAAAATATCCGTGCCTGCGGCAAGAGATTTAACAAGACCGATTACACGCTGAACAAGAGCGGTAAATGTTACGCAAAGCATAATAATCATCGGAGGGAACAGCATCTTGTTGCTTCTGCCTGTTACCTTGAGGAATACGCAAAGTGTGATAAGAACAAGCGCACTCAAAAGTTGGTTTGCAGAACCGAAAAGCGGCCAAATTGTTTGGTATCCGATTTTTGTAAGAACAAAGCCGCAAAGAAGCGTAACGATTGTTGAGAAATATGTATTGCAAACAACCTTTCTCCAAGGCTTTGCGTGTTTCATATCGTCAACACTGAAGAATTCCTGAAAACACATTCTGCCGATACGGGCAACGGCATCAAGTGTTGTAAGAGCAAGAGCAGATACGCACATTGTCATAAATACTGTTGATAAGTGAACCGAAAGACCCATCTTTTCAAAGAAACCTGCAACGCCCGATGAGAAGATTTGGAAAGGAGTGCCATCGGCAGGAACACCGTTTTTAGCGGCAGCACCCGCAACACAAAGAGCGAGAACCGCAAGCACGCTTTCAAGAATCATTGCGCCATAGCCAACCTTAAGCATATCTTTTTCATTGGCGATTGTTTTTGACGATGTGCCGGATGAAACAAGTGAATGGAAGCCTGAAACCGCACCGCAGGCAACGGTTACAAACAAAATCGGGAACATTGTGCCGAGTTGTTCGTTCTTAAAGCCGGTGAACACAGGAAGGTTCATTGTAGGGTGACCGATTACAAGTCCCAAAGCCGCACCTACAATCATACAAACAAACATAATTGTTGTCATATAGTCACGAGGCTGTTTCATAAGCCAAATAGGAAGAATTGCAGCAAAGAAAATATAAACAAATACAACATAGCTCCATGTTGTTTTGCTGAATTCAAGCGGGAACTGCATACCCACAGCAAACGAAGCAACGATGAATACGATGCCCAAAACAGCTTCTTTCCAACCGGAGAAGTTGAACTTCTTTTGGATAAGGCCGAAGATTACGGCAAATACCATAAACATAATTGATACCATGCCGGCTGAACCGTTAACCGCAGCATTGGCTGCAAGTTTGCCTGTTACATCGTCATACGCATTGAAAGTACCCGATACCATATCCGCAAATACCGCAATAATCAAGAGGGAAAAGAGCCAGCAGAAAAGCAAGAAAAGTTTTCTGCCTGTTTTACCGATGTACTTTTCAATAAGCATACCCATGGATTTGCCTTGATTTTTAACCGAAGCATAAAGTGCACCGAAGTCTGTTACCGCACCAAAGAATACACCGCCGATTAAAATCCAAAGAAGTACGGGAAGCCAGCCAAACACAGCCGCCTGAATAGCGCCGGTTACAGGACCTGCACCCGCGATTGATGAAAATTGGTGAGAAAATACGGTCCAACCGTTTGTCGGAACATAGTCCTTACCGTCATTATATTTTACGGCAGGAGTTTCGGCTTTGGGGTCAATGCCCCATTTTTTTGCAAGATGTCTGCCGTAAAAGACATAACCTGCGCCGAGAACAACAACAGCAATCAAAACAATTACAAGCGTGTTCATAATTTACATCTTCTTTCTCTTTTTTTACAGTTCAAAAGCAACTTGCATCGGATAACAAAAACAAAAACCTCCGCCAAAGCGAAAATCGTTTCCGATTTTCCGCAAAGGCGAAGGCATAAAATTTAGTGCTTTCGTGTTACCACTTTGCTTGCCGACAGATGCCGACCGCTCAATCACCGTCAATAAAATTAACAGTGTCTCATATAACGGTGAGTCCCGTTTTCAACTACTCGCAATCTTTCACTGAAACTGCTTGCAGGTGAGGGCAAAGCGTGCCTGTTACTGTCTTGCACAACCGACAGCTTTCTGTAAACGGTGCTACGCAAAGTCATATCCTGTTCATTGCATTTGTCTGTTTAATTTATGGTTTTATGTTAATACCAAAAAATCAATTTGTCAAATGTTTTGGCACAATTTTGTAAGTATGAACAAATTGCGAATTGTTCAAAAGTCGGTATTTGTCTATTTTTTAACTGCTGTTCCCTCTTGACCACGGAATACAAAAAACTTGTCGTACAAAAATTCCGTAATCATATTGCACGCCATTGTGCACGCAAGAACGATATAGTTAATAGCAGTTACATCAGCAAACTTTGCCGTGAAATGATTGCCCAAAATTGTGCTCACCGGTGTAAACACGCAATAGAACGCAAGAACCTTGAGCATTGCAATAGGCACATTGTTTGCCGATTTAAAGGTGAATTTTCGGTTAAAAGTAAAATTCCAAATAACCGACAGCAAAAGTGCAATGAGATACATCGGACCGTACTCATTTTGCATAATTTTTGCAAAAGTGGCATTTGAAGCCATCCAATTTTGAAAAATCGGAAGTTTGATGATAACCTCGCTCATAAGAGTGAAAGCCGCAACTTGAATAATACCGGCAGAAGCGGAGAACAGTGCAAATTTTACAAACTGCCAAAAACCGCCGATGCCTTTTTCTTTCTTTTCGCTCATATAATCGATCCTTTTTATTATGGCTTTTTGCCTAAAAGTTTAAGCAAAAGTCGTCTGAATTTAACTGCAAATTTGACTATCTTTGAATTATATTCCCTGTTCATTCGGCGAACTTTCTCGATATCACCGATTTTTTGATACTTTGCAAGTTCGTTCCTCATTGCAGCCATTTCACGAAGGTCAATGTGATGTTCCTTGTGATAGCTGTAAAGAGTTTTCTTCATAGTATCGTGACGCCACTGCATAATTTCCTCATCGGTATACTGCGATTCGTATAGCTCGGAAGCAGTGCGAGTTTCGTGTTCTGCCTTGTCGATGAATTCCGAAATAATTTTTTCAAGATTTTCTCTGACAGGTTTGTAGGTATCGGGATTTGGAATAGGATTAAGCATATAATCCTTGTACTTACCCACGATAACATCCTCGTTGAGAGCTGTGTTTGCATAGTGCTTGTACGGGTCAAGTCGAACCGAATTGAAGTTGTGACGAACCCAAAGCACTGGAGTTTCGAGTGCAATACAAGGAAGTGCACAGTGAACTCTGAATGTGAGCACGCACTTTGCGTTTTGATAAAGGTCAAGTCTTTCCTCAACCTCGGCACGCCTCTGCTCCCAAGTCATAAATTGGTCTGACGGAATAGGGCGGGTTGGCGGTTCAACGATTACATCAATGCCTGTGCCCTCCATCTGCTTTTTAACAGCTTCTTCAACAGATTTTGCAAGACCGACAAGAACAATATATTCTCTTTCTCTCGGCTTTGGCGGACGCTTTTTGAGTGTGAGAGTTACACAACCCGAAAAATAGTTGTCTATTCCACGCTCCGAAAGACGCTCTTGAGTATAATAATCACGGCAACCGATAGGCTCAAATCTCTTGAGGTATTCCTTGCCCGGTCCGCTCTCGATATACTCAAACTTTGAAGGCATACCACGAGGTCTGCCCCTTTGAATATCATTGTAGTGCAGTCCAATCCACAAAGGATAAACATATTTTGACGGCGGCCAATTCCACTTTTCCCACATATACCATGCGCTCATAATGGTTGCAACCGGCTCGTCATCATCAGCTTTGAAGCTGTCCATAGCTTCAATATCAACCAAGTAATCGGTATGCGGCAACCACTGCTCTGCGGCATATGACTGCATATCGTCACCGATATTTTTAGTTGTTTTTCTGTACAACACACCGTATTTCATTACGTATTTTACTCCTTAAAAACACTTTATATAGTATGTAAATATATTATCACACCCAACATATCATTGTCAATTATAATACTCTTTATTTTACAATGTTAATGTGCTATAATATAAAAAAGAGCGCTGAAGGGCGGACTGATTTATGAATTGGGCAGAAATAAAAACAAATGACATCGCAAACGGCGAGGGAGTAAGAACTTCCCTTTTTGTATCCGGTTGCAGACATCATTGCAAAAATTGTTTTAACGAAATTACATGGGACTTCAGCTACGGTCATCTTTTCACCGAAGAAACCATGGAAGACATTTTCAAAAGTGTTGACCACAGCTGGATTAACGGCATATCGCTCCTCGGCGGCGAACCGTTTGAACCCGAAAATCAAAAGGTACTTGTGCCGTTTTTGGTGATGTTCCACGAAAAATTCCCGGACAAAACCGTGTGGTGCTACACCGGATTTACGCTTGAGCAAATCCTCGGCTGTACGGAAGAAAAAAGCCGTGCCGCAACCGACATCAGCAAGGAAATGCTGTCGCTCATTGACATACTTGTTGACGGACCGTATGTTGAGGACCTGCACTCAATCACGCTCAAATTCCGTGGTTCGTCCAACCAAAGAGTAATCGACATAAAGAAAACAATCAAGGAACAAAAAATCGTGCTTTACCTTGAATAAGCACTATATTTACAATAAAAAACTCGGAGCAGATGCTCCGAGTTTTGTTTTGGTTTGTTTTGGGTTATTAATTAGCCAAGTTCTGAGAAGTACTTGATTGTTCTAACCATCTGTGATGTGTATGAGTTCTCGTTGTCATACCATGAAACAACCTGAACTTCATATGTGTCATCAGCAACTTTAAGAACCATTGTCTGAGTAGCATCAAAGAGTGAGCCGTATCTCATACCAACGATATCTGAAGAAACGATTTCATCAGTGTTGTAACCGAATGATTCTGTAGATTCAGCCTTCATAGCTGCGTTGATAGCTTCAACAGTAACTTCCTTGTCTGTCTTGATAACAGCTGTAAGGATTGTTGTTGAACCTGTTGGAGTAGGAACTCTCTGTGCAGAACCGATAAGCTTGCCGTTGAGTTCAGGAATTACAAGACCGATTGCCTTTGCAGCACCTGTTGAGTTAGGTACGATGTTAACAGCAGCAGCTCTTGATCTTCTGAGGTCGCCCTTTCTCTGAGGACCGTCAAGAGTCATCTGATCGCCTGTGTAAGCGTGGATTGTGCACATGATACCGCTCTGGATTGGAGCAAAGTCGTTGAGAGCCTTTGCCATAGGAGCAAGGCAGTTTGTTGTGCAAGATGCAGCAGAAATGACTGTATCTTCAGCTGTAAGTGTGTCGTGGTTTACATTGTAAACGATAGTAGGAAGGTCGTTGCCTGCAGGAGCAGAAATAACTACCTTACGAGCGCCTGCCTTAACGTGAGCAGAAGCCTTTTCCTTTGATGTGTAGAAACCTGTGCACTCAAGTACAACGTCTACACCAAGCTCGCCCCAAGGAAGTTCTGAAGCGTCAGCCTTTGCATAAATCTTAATTTCCTTGCCGTCAACGATGATTGAATCGTCAGTAGCTGAAACTGTATCAGCAAGAGCATACTTGCCCTGTGATGAATCGTACTTCAAAAGATGAGCAAGCATCTTTGGGCTTGTAAGATCGTTGATTGCAACAACTTCGTAACCTTCTGCGCCGAACATCTGACGGAAAGCAAGACGACCGATACGGCCGAAACCATTAATAGCAACTTTTACCATTGGATTATACCTCCGAAAATTAAATTAATTAAATAAATTGCTTTATTTTATTGCACTATTATTTTATACTTTTTACTATTAATAATCAAGCGAAAATTGCATTTTTTACAGATTATACAAAAACAATCTATATACCCTACATATATTATGTTAATTTTGTAACAATCTGCAAAAATTTGACGATATTTTGACCGAATTGCAAACCCTGTCAACGTGATTTTCGCCTAACCTATTATATAATTTATTATCGTGTTGGAAACGAGCATACCTTTTGGGGTCAATGCAATTCGTTCACCGAGGTCGGCAACATATCCCATTTTGACAAATTCGGCAAAATCTCGGTCAACAAGCGATTTGTCAATTCCCTTTGCAAGGCGAAGCCCGAGCATAATCTGCTCTTCCTTGTCACCGCCCGTGCCGTCATCAATTTTGTTCCACTCTCTGTCGTAGAAAAATCTTTTGCCACCCCAAAAACTGTGAGCCGATTTGCCTATTCCGAGATACGGGGTCAAAGTCCAATATTTCGTGTTGTGCCTGCTCTCAAATCCCGGAATCGCAAAATTGCTGATTTCGTACTGCTTAATACCGAAAGAAGCAAGCGTTTCAACGGTTTTGAGATACATTTCGCCCACCGTGTCATCATCGGGCAATACAAGTCGGTCACGCATTTGGAAAAACTTTGTGCCTTCCTCGATTTTGAGCATATAAGCCGACACATGAGGAACACCCACGCTTTTGATGAAATCGAATGAATAATCGAGTGACTCAATCGTTTGCTTTGGTGTGCCGAGCATTAGGTCGAGGCTGATGTTTTCTATCCCCGACTGTCTTGCATAATTTATCGTGCGTACAACCTCATTTTTACCTGCCACTCTGCCGAGTGCAAAGCGTTCGCTGTCAACCGCACTTTGCATACCGACGCTTATACGATTAACGCCGTATGAAGCATATTTTTTGAAATCTTCGGACAAATCCTTGCTCGGATTACATTCAACGGTAATCTCCGCATCGTCTGAAAATTCAAACTGCGCCCTTGCACAATCAAGGATTTTACCGATTAGCTCCGGAGGCAAAATACTCGGAGTGCCGCCACCGAAATAAACAGTATCAAAGATACCTTGATACTGCTTAATTTCATTACATATTTCTTGAATATATTGCTGTGCAGACGATTCGTCAAACTTCACGCTGTAAAAATCGCAATACGGACATTTACTTTTGCAAAACGGAATGTGAAAATACAATCCCGAACGCTCATTGTTCATAATTAACCCTTTTTGGCTCTGTTTTCTGCCTTCAAACGCAATTCCTTGCTGAGGATTGTTTTGCGCAAACGGATTGATTTTGGAGTAACTTCAAGAAGTTCGTCATCTGCCAAAAATTCCATACTCTGCTCAAGTGAAAGAGTGGTTGGTGGAACAAGTTTGAGTGCTTCGTCAGAACCGCTTGCACGAGTATTTGTGACATGTTTTTTCTTGCAGACATTGCACACAATATCCTCGTCCTTTGCACATTCGCCGACAATCATACCCTCATAAACATCAACACCCGGACCAACGAACAAACGACCTCTGTCTTGAGTGTTCCAAAGTCCGTAGCCTGTTGTTGTGCCTGTTTCGTGAACTACGATTGAACCACGGCTTCTTGTTTCAATATCGCCGTGCCATTCTTCATATCCGGCAAAGACCTGATTCATAATACCGTTGCCGTTGGTGTCGGTCAAGAACTCGCTTCTGTAACCGATAAGACCTCTTGACGGAATCTTGATTTCCATATGTGTCATACCTGTTGGACGGGTATCCATATTAATCATTTCGCCCTTGCGTGAGCAAAGTTTTGTCATAACAGCACCGACATATTCTTCAGGCACTTCAACAATTGCGGTTTCCATAGGTTCAAGCACCTTGCCGTTTGCGTCTGTCTTTGTGATAACCTGCGGACGAGAAACTTGGAATTCGTAATTTTCTCTTCTCATAGTTTCAATAAGGATTGAAAGGTGGAGTTCACCTCTGCCCGAAACCTTGAATGTGTCCATAGAATCGGTTTCTTCAACACGCATAGAAACATTGGTTTCAACCTCCTTGAACAATCTGTCACGGAGGTTACGGGAAGTTACATACTTGCCCTCTCTGCCTGCAAACGGTGAATCGTTAACGATGAAGTTCATACTGATTGTAGGCTCGTCAATTTTTACAAACGGAAGCGGTTCGATATGTTCAGGGTCACAAGCAGTTTCGCCGATGTTAAGGTCAGCAATACCTGCGATTGAAACAAGGTCGCCGAACTCGGCGCTGTCGCAAGCAACTCTCTTGAGTCCCTCAAACTGATACATCTTTGTGAATTTTACATTCTCCTGTGTTCCGTCCTGACGGCAAAGAACATAAGGAGTGTTAACCTTAATTGTGCCTCTTTCAACTCTGCCGACACCGATTCTGCCTACATAATCGTCATATTCAAGTGACGAGAACAAAATCTGTGCAGGGCCGTCAGGGTCGCCGACAGGTGACGGAATGTATTCCAAAATAGCATCCAAAAGCGGACGCATATCGCCCTCACGAACGGTTGGGTCGGTTGAAGAATAGCCCTCTCTTGCAGAAGCATAGATAACAGGGAAATCAATTTGGTCGTCATCCGCACCAAGCTCAATGAAAAGGTCGAGAACTTCATCAATAACCTCGGCAGGTCTTGCACCGTCACGGTCAATCTTGTTGACAACAACAAGCGGAGTTTTATGTAAACCTAGTGCCTTTTTGAGTACAAAACGTGTTTGAGGCATACAGCCCTCAAATGCGTCAACAACAAGGAGAACGCCGTCTACCATAGTGAGAATACGCTCAACCTCTCCGCCGAAATCAGCGTGTCCCGGGGTGTCGACGATGTTAATCTTTGTGTCCTTATAATGAATTGAGGTGTTCTTTGAAAGAATTGTAATGCCTCTTTCCTTTTCAAGGTCATTTGAGTCCATTACTCTTTCCTGCACAACCTCGTTGTCACGGAAAATACCGCTTTGATGAAGCATCTCATCAACAAGGGTGGTCTTGCCGTGGTCAACGTGAGCAATAATCGCAATATTTTTTATATTTTTTCTTTCTTCTCTTGCCACAATAATGCCTTCTTTACTTCTTTTTATTAAAGCTGTCTCTGAGCTGTACTGTTCTGTTAAACACAAGTGCATCCGGCTTGCTGTCCTTATCGGTGCAGAAGTAGCCTATGCGCATAAATTGGAATCTGTCGCCCGGCTGAGTTTCTGCAAGTGCCTTTTCAACATAGGCGGTTTTAACTTCAAGTGAGTCAGGATTGAGATTGTCCTCAAATGAGCCAACGCCCTCCTCGTCACTTGGATTTTCAACATTGAACAAGCGGTCGTAAAGTCTAACCTCTGCTGTGTTGCAATCGTTTGCATATACCCAATGGATTGTACCCCTTACCTTTCTTCCGTCAGGAGTATCACCGCCAAATGTTTCAGGGTCATATGTTGCGTGAACAGCGATAACCTCGCCGTTTTCGTCCAAATCATATCCTGTGCAAGTTACGCAATAAGCCTTGTAAAGTCTAACCTCGTTGCCAACGAACAAACGGCGGTACTTGCTGATAGGTTCAACCATAAAGTCGTTTCGCTCAATCCAAAGTTCTTTGCCGAAAGGAATTGTACGCTTGCCAAATTCCTCGTGATCAGGATGATATTCAACCTCAAGTTCTTCAACCTTATCTTCAGGATAATTGTCGATGATGAGTTTGAGCGGGTCAACAACAGCCATTGCTCTCTTTGCATTTCTGTTAAGGCTGTCACGAACACAGCTTTCGAGCATCGCAAAATCAATTACGCTGTAAGCCTTTGAAACACCGATTTTTTCGCAGAAATCACGGATTGCATCAGCAGGATAGCCACGGCGACGCATACCGCTGATTGTTGCCATTCTTGGGTCGTCCCAACCGTCAACAATTTTGTCCTGAACAAGTTTCAGGCACTTTCTCTTTGAAGTGAGAGTGTAATTAAGGTTCATTCTTGCAAACTCAATCTGTCTTGGCTTTTCACCCTCAACGCAGTTGTCACAAACCCAATCATAAAGCGGTCTATGATTTTCAAACTCCAATGAACAAAGTGAGTGTGTTACCTTTTCGCAAGCATCCGAAAGAGGATGAGCAAAGTCATACATAGGATAAACGCACCACTTGTCGCCTGTTCTGTGGTGATGTGCATACATAATACGATAGATAATCGGGTCACGCATATTCATATTCGGTGACGCCATATCAATCTTTGCACGAAGAACCTTTGAACCTGCCTCAAATTCGCCGTCTGTCATTCTTTGGAACAAATCAAGGCTTTCTTCAATAGGTCTGTCACGGTAAGGGCTATTCTTACCCGGCTCGGTAAGAGTACCTCTCATCTCTCTGATTTCGTCTGCCGATGATTCATCAACATAAGCAAGACCTTTTTTGATGAGCTTAACCGCACATTCGTAAATATAATCAAAATAATCGGACGCAAAGTAGACATTATCCCAATCAAATCCGAGCCACTTGATGTCCTCTTTGATTGACTCTACATATTCCGTGTCCTCTTTAATCGGGTTTGTGTCGTCCATACGGAGATTGCAAACACCGTTGTACTTGTTCTTTACACCGAAGTTGATGCAAATAGCCTTTGCGTGTCCGATGTGGAGATAGCCGTTCGGTTCAGGAGGGAATCTTGTTTGAACTCGAGAATATACGCCCTCCTCCAAATCTTCATCAATAAAATCGTGGATGAAGTTTTGGGTTACGGTTTCCTCGTCTTTGATTTCATCAATTGCCATTTACATTTCCTCCTTATAATATTTCAATGCCGAATTAAGTCTTGCCTTTACTGTATCCTCACCCAAAAGTGCAGTGATGGCAAAAAGGTCCGGTGTGTTTGTTCTGCCTGTGAGTGCCACACGAATAATTGTTGACACATCGCCGACATGACCCTCAAATTTTTCAGGCTCTGCCTTGTATTCCTTGACATTCGGTGTGCATCCGACAAGAGGACAAACCTCTTTCATTCTGCCAAACCAAGCGTCTTTGTCGTCATCAAGATTTACAACCTTAAGATATTCTTCAATAACCTTGACTGCAAGTGACGGAGTTGCGTTGCCGTTAAGTTCATAATTCGGAACAAAAGTTTCGTCATACATATAGCTTACATAATCGAGCACATCGCTCCACTTTGCAATATCCTTACGAGGCTTTTTGCCCTCACGGTCGATATTGAGAATTGCGGTTGCCTTTGCCTCATCCTGTGCAAAAAGCTCTGCAAGCTGTGGCTGATATTCCTTTGCCCAAGCATAAGCAAGCTCAAACACCTTTTCGGCAGACATAACAGAAATAACATTTTTTGACACATCGGTGAGTTTTACAATATCAAAAAGTGCACCCGACACGCTCATTTTTTTGAGGTTGAACGGGAATTTTTCGATAGGCTCTGTTTTGTTCATTCTGCGCCAGTCCTCAAAGTTTGAGTTGGCAAGAGTCATCATATATTCATTTACGCTTTCCTGAGGATAGCCCTCTTCTGCGTAATAAGTAACGGCTGCTTCAGGGTCTTTACGCTTTGAAAGTTTGCGCTTGCCTCCGTTTTCTTCCTTCATAATAGGAGAAACATGAGCATACTTTGGTGGCTTGAAGCCAAGCACCTTAAACAGCTGAAGATGAATCGGAACAGATGAAATCCATTCGTCACCTCTGACAACATGAGTGGTTCTCATAAGATGGTCGTCAACTGCATGTGCAAAATGATAGGTCGGAATTCCGTCCGATTTAAGAAGAACAACATCCTGCACATTCTCCGGCATTTCAATTTTGCCCTTAATCATATCGTCAAAATAACATTTTTTATCAAGCTCGCCCGGAGATTTAAGGCGGAGAGTCCAGCTCATACCTGCATCAATGTTAGCCTTGATTTGCTCAAAAGAGAGGTCACGGCATTTTGCCCATTTGCCCCAATAGCCCTTGATGCTTTCGTTTTCCTGTGCAGCACGAATTTCATCAAGTTCATCGGCAGAGCAAAAACAAGGATAAGCAAGTCCCTGCTCAACAAGTGCCTTTGCATAAGTTTGATAAATCTCAACTCTTGCACTTTGATAATACGGTCCGTAGTCGCCGATTTCTTTTTCGTCACCGACAACGCCCTCATCTGCATTGATTCCGTAAACCGAAAGTCCCTTGAGCATTACATCAATAGCACCCTCAACTTTACGCTTTTGGTCGGTGTCCTCAACTCGAACATAGAACACACCGTCGGTAGTTTTTGCTGTCTTATAAGACACCATACAGGTGAACAGGTTGCCAAAATGCAAAAAGCCTGTTGGACTTGGAGCAAAACGAGTTACCCTTGCGCCCTCTTTAAGTGCTCTTGGCGGATACATATCTTCCATATCCTGCGGAGCTTTTGTGATGTTTGGAAACAAAAGCTGTGCCAATTCCTTAAAATCTGTCATATTCTCTCCCTAAAAAAATTAATGTTACATAGAATTACATTTTATTATCTCATAAACGGACTTGATATTCAATATTAATTTATATATTTATTATATTAATTTTTAAAATTTATACAAAAAATGTATAATTTTTTTGTGAAAATAATAAAAGACCGATTACTTTTCGGCCTTTTTATTCTTGAACACTATTAATTTTGAGAAAACATAATTCAGAATTATGATAATGAACGACACTGCCACCTTTGAATAAATACCATCAGTGAACAGAATTTTCATTCCTACGCCCATTTTTTCAAACAAATTGTAAAACAGATTATCAAACGAAGTCTTTACAAGAAGCGGAACGCAAACAATCTCAATAACTCCCGTAACACCACGAGATGCAAAAAACGACACAGCTTCTTTAAGGACAAATTTGATTTCCCAACTTTTTGAGTCAAACACCCAAAGTTTGTTTGTAATATAAGCAAAAGTTACGGCACACACCCAGCTGACAAGATTTGCCCAAAACACCGACATTTTGCAAAGATTGACAAAAACGGTATAAGTGCCCCACGACACAACGGTTGTTAGCACTCCAAAAATAAGATACATTATTACTTCTTTGTTGAACAATTTTTTCATAAATCAAAATCCTTAATTTGAATTTTATATAATAATGCACCCAAACCGCCAATTTGTCAAGCACAAAAAAGGCGGACATCTTTGTCCGCCTTAAAAAAACATAATTAGATTTGATGCTTATTTTTGATTTTAAGTCTTTCCATCGCACGAGAAAGATTTGCTTGGATTTGGTAATATTCATCAAGCGAATGCTGTTGACGAAGTTCCTCTTCCGCTCTTTCGGCAGCCTCTTGTGCACGGCGCTTATCGATTTCTTCAGGGAGTTCGGCAGAAATGCAAACAAGGTTTGCTCGATTGTCGAAGAACTCCAAAAGTCCCGAACCGACAAATGCTTCTGTCACCTTGCCCTCGGCATCCGTGAACTTCATTTCGCCAAATTCGATAGGTGCAACCGTGTTTTCGTGGTTTGCCAAAAATCCGCAAAACCCCTCTTCCGCAACGGGCACAACAAGACTTTGCGCCTCACCGTCAAAAAAGATACGGTTTGACGCAACAATCTTCAATTTAAAAGTGTTCATATAAATCACCAATTAAAGTGTTTTTGCTTTTTCAATAGCGTCATCAATAGTGCCGACATTGAAGAATGCCATTTCAGGCAAGTCATCAACCTCACCGTCAACAATAGCCTTGAAGCCTCTTACAGATTCCTTGAGCGGAACATAAACACCCTTTAAGCCTGTAAATGTTTCTGCTACATGGAATGGCTGTGACAAGAACTTTTCAATCTTTCTTGCACGATATACAGAGAGCTTATCATCATCGGACAATTCCTCCATACCGAGGATTGCGATAATATCCTGAAGTTCCTTGTACTTCTGCAAATATTCCTGAACCTTGCAGGCAACCTCATAGTGTTCCTCGCCTACAACATCAGCCTCCAAAATTCTTGAGTTAGACTCAAGTGGGTCAACTGCAGGATAAATACCTTTTTCTACTATCTTACGAGAAAGAACGGTAGTTGCGTCAAGGTGAGCAAAGGTTGTTGCAGGAGCAGGGTCTGTAAGGTCATCGGCAGGAACATAAACAGCCTGAACGGATGTTATTGAGCCGTTCTTGGTGGAGGTAATTCTCTCCTGAAGTTCACCGACATCAGTTGCCAAAGTAGGCTGATAACCAACGGCTGACGGCATTCTGCCCAAAAGAGCGGAAACCTCGGAGCCTGCCTGAATAAATCTGAAGATGTTATCAATGAAAAGAAGCACATCCTGATGTTGTTTGTCACGGAAATACTCTGCCATTGTAAGTCCTGTTTCGGCAACTCTCATTCTTGCTCCCGGTGGTTCGTTCATCTGACCGAAAACCAAAGCAGTCTTGTTGATTACACCAGACTCCTTCATTTCGTTCCAAAGGTCGTTACCTTCTCTTGAACGCTCACCAACACCTGTGAAGATAGAATAACCGCCGTGTTGAGTTGCAACATTGGTGATAAGTTCCTGAATAAGTACGGTTTTACCTACGCCGGCACCACCGAACAAACCGATTTTACCACCCTTTTGGTAAGGGGTAAGAAGGTCGATAACCTTGATACCTGTTTCCAAAATTTCTACTTCGTCCGATTGCTCGTCAAAGCTCGGAGCTTTACGGTGAATTGACCAGTGCTCCTCGTTATCCAAATTTTCCAAATCATCTATGGTTTCGCCGACAACATTGAAAAGTCTGCCCAAAGTTTTTTCGCCGATAGGCACTTTGATTGAATCGCCTGTTGCGGCAACCTGCATATCTTTGTACAAGCCCTCCGAAGCAGCAAGCATAATGCAACGAACTGTGTTGCCGCCGATATGCTGTGCAACTTCCATAACGGCACGCTTGCCGTCATTTTCGACTTCGAGTGCTTCCTTAATTTTTGGAAGCTCGCCGTCAAACTGTACATCAACAACAGGTCCCATAACTTGTGTTATTTTACCGTAATTCATACTATTATTACCTTTCTGAAAGGTTGTTATTGAGCCTCTTGAGCAGCGTGACTTGCGCCACCGCAAACCTCACTGATTTCCTGTGTAATCGCTGCCTGTCGTGCTCTGTTAAACTGAATGGACAAATCTTTAATCATAGAATTGGCACTGTCCGATGCGTTTTGCATTGCCATCATACGAGCATTGTGCTCACTGCAATAGCTCTCTACAAGTGCACCGTACACAAAACCTGCAATATAACTTGGAGCAATAGAGTCAAACGCAGTTTTTACATCAGGCATAAATACTGCATCATTGTAGTGCTCAACAAGTTCGTTGCTTTGCATATTGATACTGCCCTTCTTCAACGGAAGAAGCTGAGTGCTGACCGCCTCAACCGTCATTGAATTGACCATTTTTGTATATACAACATGAACCTCGTCAATCTTTTTGTCAAGAAACATCGAAACGATTTTTTCGCTGATATGTCTTGCACGGTTAACAGTAGGATTTTGTGCCGCATATCTGAAATTAATATCAATCGGAATTTCCTTTTTTTCAAAGAAATGTCTGCCGAGCTGACCGACTACAAAAAGCATATTATTGCATCCGTCATCAACTGTGCACTTCTCGGCAAGTTTGATAACATTGTGGTTATACGCACCTGCCAAGCCTTTATCGGCAGTAATTACAAGATATGCAACGATTCTGTCATCGCCGACTTTGTTTGGTCTTTCGTCAAAATATACCGAACCGACCTCCGGCGCAACATCCAAAATCTTTGCAAGACTGTCTTGAATCATATAGAAATAAGGCTCTGTGTTTTTTAAATCTCTGCGGGCTTTTTGAAGTTTTGACGAGGACACCATATACATCGCATTTGTGATTTTCATAGTATCCTTGATAGACTTTATTCTGCCTTGGATTTCTCTTGCATTAGCCATTATTTGCCTTTCCGAATTCATCAATCACATCGAGGATTGAAGCCTTCAAATCATCATCAAGCACCTTTTGAGTGTCGATTTCAGCAACAAGGTCGCTGTGATGATTTTCAAAATATTCGAGCATTTCGCCCTGATAGCTCTTGAGTTTGTCCTTTGGCACATCAACAAACTTCTTGCCGATTGCACCAACAAGAGTGATGACCTGCTGTGCAAGTGACATTGGGTGAGTAAGCGGTTGCTTAAGAAGTTCCATAAGACCCGAACCGTACTTAAGTTGCATCTTTGTGTCATCATCCAAATCAGAAGAGAACTGGGTGAACACTTCCATTTCTCTGAACTGTGCCAAATCAACACGAAGTGAGCCTGCTGCCTTCTTCATAGCCTTTGTTTGAGCCGCACCGCCAACACGGGATACGGAAAGACCAACATTAACCGCAGGTCTTTGACCCGAGAAGAAAAGGTCACTTTCAAGATAAATTTGACCGTCTGTAATTGAAATAACATTTGTTGGGATGTATGCAGATACATCGCCTGCCTGAGTTTCAATGATAGGCAAGGCAGTGATTGAACCACCGCCAAGCTCGTCACTCAAACGGCTTGAACGCTCAAGAAGTCTTGAGTGCAAATAGAATACATCGCCAGGGTAAGCCTCTCGTCCAGGCGGTCTGCCCAAAAGAAGAGAGATTGCACGGTAAGCAACAGCGTGCTTGCTCAAATCGTCATACACGATAAGGCAATCCTTGCCCTTGTACATAAAGTATTCAGCCATAGCCGTTGCCGAATACGGAGAAATATATTGAAGTGAAGCCGCATCCGATGCTGTTGAGCACACAACGATTGTGTAATCCATAGCACCGTTCTTTTTGAGTGTGTTAACAAGTTTTGCAACAGTTGACGCTTTTTGACCGATGGCATTGTAAACACAGATTGTGTCCTTGCCCTTTTGGTTAATAATAGTGTCGATTGCAATAGATGTTTTACCTGTTTGACGGTCACCGATGATGAGTTCACGCTGACCTCTGCCTATTGGGAACATAGAGTCAATAGCAAGAATACCTGTTTCCATTGGCTTTGAAACCGATTTTCTGTCAACGATTGACGGAGCAGGTTGCTCAACCAAGCGGTAATCGCTTGCTTCAATATCTCCCAAGCCGTCGATAGGCTCGCCAAGAGCATTTACAACTCTGCCGACAAAATTTTCGCCTACCGGAACGCCTGCTTTTCTCTTTGTACGCTTAACCTTTGTGCCTTGCTCGATTTCGTCATCCGAACCAAAAAGGATACAGCCGATTGAGTCGTGGTTGATGTTTTGAACCATACCCTTTGTGCCGTCCTCAAACACAACGATTTCGCCGTACATTGCATTGCCAAGTCCAACGATTGTTGCGATATTATCGCCAACCTTGACTACCTGACCGACTTCTTCGCCCTGAAGATTATCTTTGAAGGACTTAATATCCTTGCGCAAAACTTCAAGCACCTCTTTGTTGCTTCCGGTGCTTTCCTTGGCAGTACGAAGGATTTGCTCCTTAATAGTCTGCATCTTTGTTTTGAGAGAGAAGTCATACTCCTTGCCCTCAACCGCAATAACGAAACCGCCAACCAAAGACGCATCTTTTTTTATGTCAACAACAACATTTTCGCTCTTTGTTTCCTTACGAACAAAATCCTCAATACCCTTGAGTTGCTTTTCGTCAGGAGGGTTGATGCAAGTTACTGTTGCGTGAACGATATTCTTTTTTCTGTCACCTTCAACGATATATGCCTCAATAAGCTCCTCGAGGTCGCCACATTGGCATTTCTCGGCAAGCTCGCCCAAAAATTCTCTTACGGACGGAGCAAACAAATCGTTGATTACCTGCTGTTTTTCCTCGGCAGGATAGTTTGGATTGTTGAGTGTTTCACGAAGTTCCTCGCTACTGTTGTACAATCTCAACGCATCTTCCAAGCTACCCACGCTAACTTGGTTTGAAAGCAGGTTTTGGATATATAAATCTTGATTTTTAATCATTAATCTTCACTGCTTTCGTTTAAAAATTTGTCATAAATTTCTGCATCGGTTTTTGCGCTTACGCTTTCGCCGACAACCTTTTGTGCTGCCTCCATAGCAAGCTTTGCAAGTTCTTCCTTAACATCTCGACGGGCATTTTCCGTATCCAACTCGATTTGCTTTTGAGCGTCTTGCTTAAGCCTTGTGGCATCATTATTTGCTTTGTCAAGGATTTTGTTATATTCAACCTTTGCCTTATCCCTTGCATCAGAAATAATTTCCTTTGCCTCGGTGTCGACATTTTTGATTTTATCCTCGTAATCAGCCATTTTTTCGTTTGCGGCGTTAACCGTATCTTCAGCCTCTTTGAACTGATTATCAATCAATTCCTTTCTTGCCTGAAGTGTCTTTTTGATTGGCTTGATAAGGAAAAATCTCATCAAAAGATAGAAAATAATAAGATTGACTATTGTCCAAAGCAAATTAAAATCAAATTTTAACATTTGTTAATTTCCTTTCAATCAATAATGAACGGCGAACTATTTTACCATAAAGATAATCAAAATTGCACCAATCAAGCCGTAAATAGCTGTTGCCTCTGACAAAGCGGCACCGAGAATAAGTGTTGTTTGAATTTTACCTGCGATTTCCGGCTGACGAGCTTGAGCTTCTACTGCCTTACCTGTTGCGATACCGATACCGATACCTGCGCCAATGCCACACAAAAGTGCAATACCTGCACCGATTGCAATAATTGATCCTGTCATAATTTTATCTCCTTAAAATATAAATCATTGTTTATATGCTTAAGCCGTAGCTTTAGCTTGTTTTTTTGCTTGTTTTTTTGCCAATTTCTCGGCTTTCTTTTGAGCCTTGCGCATTTTCTTTGCTTCCTTTGGCTCTTCTTCCTCTTCTTCAACAGCTTCCTGAAGATAAATAGCTGTCAAGAAACAGAAAATGTACGCTTGCAACAGTCCGTCAAACAAATCGAAGTAGAGGCTGAACACAGCCGGAAAACCGAACTTCATAAACGGCACTGCCTTGATTAATTCCATAATGGTGAACGCTGCAATGATGTTACCGAAAAGTCGCATACAAAGTGAAAGCGGTTTGGTGAACACCTCAAGAATATTGATAGGAGTAACTATCCACACAGGTTTTGTAAATTGCTTGAACCTGCCGAGGACGCCCTTGTCCTTAAAGGCACAATATTCTACGAGCACGATAGAAGTGAGTGCCATAGCCGCAGTGACCTGCATACTCTTTGTAGGTGGCTTGAATCCCAGCAGTCCGATCATATTGGACACACCGATAAACAAAGCCATGCTCATAAGCCATGGTATATACCTTTCTACCTTTGGACCCATAATGGTTTTGAAAAATGCTTCTGCCTTTTCATAGCACATTTCAAGTATCATCTGACGCTTGGTTATTTCGCCCTGAACCTTCAGGTTTCGGGTGAGGAATATAGCCAAAATCGTCACAGCGGCAATTATAATCCAAGAAACCACAGTGCTTTCATCAAAGCCGATGTGTACGCCGTTGACATCAAAGCCGAACACTTCGTCAATGTTAAGCTGTTTTTGCAATTCTTCTTGCAAATCGACGCTCATACTAATTGGTGCTATTGTCATCGTCATTCCTCCATTTCCCATATATTTGCAGGTTTGAAAAGATTGTTATTTTTTTCACCTGCTTTTACTCTCATTATAACTATGAAATTTGAATTTTGCAATACAGCTTTTTCATATTTTTGACATTCATATGATAAAAATAACCAAGAAAAGTGAAGTAATTTTGTGCAACTTTATACCTATCGTTAATATCTGTTTTACTCTCTGTATATAAATTGTACTATACCACCATACCGAATGTAATATCTTTGCAAAGAGGCAGGTTATTTTCAAAAATCGGTTTACTTTTTTGGAATTATCATTTATAATAAAAGGCTGAAACGAATATATAATGTAAATAATATTATTATAGGAGATAGTTATGGCAAATAATCAGAAAAAAATGGTTGATGACATCACATCAATGGATGTGGACTTTGCCAAGTGGTACACCGATGTGTGCAAAAAGGCAGAGCTTATTGAATACACAAGCGTTAAGGGCTGTATGGTAATCAGACCTTACGGCTATGCAATTTGGGAAAATATCCAAAGAATACTTGACGGAATGTTCAAAGCAACAGGACACGAAAATGTTTGTATGCCAATGTTCATCCCTGAATCATTGCTCAAAAAAGAAGCAGACCATGTTGAGGGCTTTGCGCCTGAATGTGCATGGGTAACTTACGGCGGAAACGAAAAGCTTGAAGAGCGTCTTTGCGTAAGACCTACAAGCGAAACTCTTTTCTGCGAGCACTTCAAAAACATTGTTCACTCTCACAGAGATTTGCCTAAACTCTACAATCAGTGGGTATCTGTTGTAAGATGGGAAAAGACAACAAGACCGTTCCTCCGTTCAAGAGAATTCTTATGGCAGGAGGGTCACACACTCCATGCAACACCTGAGGAGGCAATTGAGGAAACAGAGAAAATGCTTGGCATCTACACCAAGTTCTGCCAAGAGGATTTGGCTATGCCTGTTATCCAAGGTCAAAAGACAGAGAGCGACAAGTTTGCAGGTGCGGAAAGAACATACTGCATCGAGGCACTTATGCACGACGGCAAGGCACTTCAGGCAGGCACAAGCCACTACTTTGGCGATGGTTTTGCAAAGGCATTTGACATTCAGTTTGCAGACAAAAACAATCAGCTCCAATACCCACACCAAACATCTTGGGGTGTTACAACCCGTCTTATCGGCGCAATCATTATGACTCACGGTGACGACAACGGACTTGTTCTTCCACCGGCTGTTGCACCGATTCAGGCAATCGTTATTCCTGTTGCACAGCACAAAGACGGTGTTCTTGATGCGGCAAACGAACTTTGCGACAGACTCAACAAGGTTTGCAGAGCAAAGATTGACGATTCAAACAACACACCGGGCTGGAAGTTTGCAGAATACGAAATGAAGGGTGTTCCTGTAAGAATCGAACTCGGTCCGAGAGATATTGAAGCAGGTCAATGCGTTGTTGTTACCCGTCACAACAGAGAAAAAACAATCGTTCCTCTTGACAAGATTGAAGAAGTTATCCTTGAAAAACTTGAAGAAGTACGCAAGGGCATCTACGAAAAGGCTCTTGAAAACAGAGAACGCAGAACATACATTGCACACAATATGGACGAAATCATTGCCGACCTTGAAAAGAACGGCGACGGCTTTGTAAAAGCTATGTGGTGCGGTGACGAGGCTTGCGAGGACAAGGTTAAGGAAGTTACCGGTGTAGGTTCTCGTTGCATTCCGCTTGAACAAGAGCACATTGATGACAAGTGCGTATGCTGCGGCAAGCCTGCCAAATGTATGGTTTACTGGGGCAAGGCTTATTAATTTAACAAAAACAAAAACCGTCAGGGCGAAGCAATTCGCTCTGACGATAATATAACATTATATTATTTAGGAGGCATCACTATGTCAGTATTAGTAACAGGCGGACTCGGCTACATCGGTTCGCACACATGCGTTGAACTTATGAATGCAGGATTTGATGTTGTTGTTGTAGACAATCTTTACAACTGCAAGAAATCATCTTATGACAGAATCAAGGCTCTTGTCGGAAAGGACTTCCCTTTCTATCAAGTAGACATCAGAGATAAAGAAGGTATGCAAAAGGTTTTTGATGCCGAAGACATCGACAGTGTAATTCACTTTGCAGGTCTTAAGGCTGTTGGCGAAAGCTGTGTAAAGCCTCTTGAATACTTCGACAACAACATCACAGGCACACTTGTTTTGCTTGATGTTATGAGAAACAACGGTTGCAAGAAGATTGTATTTTCTTCATCGGCTACCGTTTACGGAATGAACAACATTTCTCCTCTCACCGAGGATATGCAGGTTGGCGGTGTAACAAACCCATACGGCAGAACAAAGTACATCATTGAATGTATGCTCCAAGACCTTTATGCAAGCGACAACGACTGGAGCATCTGCTTGCTTCGTTACTTCAACCCAATCGGTGCACACAAGAGCGGCACAATGGGCGAAGATCCAAACGGAATTCCAAACAACCTTATGCCATACATCACTCAAGTTGCTATCGGCAAGAGAGAAGAACTCGGCGTATTCGGTGACGATTACGACACTCATGACGGCACAGGTGTAAGAGATTACATCCATGTTGTTGACCTTGCACTCGGTCACCTCAAGGCTGTTGAAAAAGTAAGAGCAGACAAAGGCTTGTTCATCTACAACCTCGGCACAGGTATCGGATACAGCGTTCTTGATGTTGTTCACGCTTTTGAAAAGGCAAGCGGAGTAAAGATTCCTTACTCAATCAAGCCACGCAGAGCCGGCGACATTGCAACCTGTTACAGCGACCCATCCAAGGCACTCAAGGAACTCGGCTGGAAAGCTGAAAGAGGCATTGAAGAAATGTGCGAAGATTCTTGGAGATGGCAGAGTCAGAACCCTAACGGTTACCCGGACTAATAAGACTGCCGATAAAGCTCCTGAAGCACGCTGATAACAAATCAACTCCCGAAGCGAATACGCTTCGGGAGTTTTTATCAATTTTGGAAGAAGAAATCTTCTTCATCAATCAAGTTATATGCAAACAACTTGTCACTGTCGAGGTCAACACGGTGCATATCAACCGCATTGATTTTGTGGCAATTATAGGTTGTGTAATAATAAATACCCTTGTCAGCATTGCAACAAGATGTGTAAATCGTGATTTCATACTTGCCGTCTGCCACCTCACAACAGCCTCGTTGCTGGTCAACAGAGCCGAGAATGTGGAAGAACTGACCGACACTTGATTTTTCATCATCAGCTGATTTGGAATTAAGTTTTGTGAACGCAACCTTAGCAAAGCGTGACGGTGACGACAAATCGCCCGGCAAGCCGAGTGCGCCCATTCCCCTGCTGAAATATTGCAAATCCAAATCATAATTATTCTTTGGTTGCTGTGGAGAAAGCGACATATATTTGCTGAACTCGTACATCTGCACATCAAACGGCGGATTGTTTGTGAGCACACCGATTGGATTGTCGTGAATTTTCATTCCGTCTGCCATACATTCAAGTGTTATGCACTCGTTTTTGTCACAAATAATATAATGAAGCTGTGCGGAAGTGAATTGTTCATTGTACGGAGTGTTTGTAATGTTGATATTTTCAAGAAGTGCACGAACCTCCGACATATCCTTGCATTGGCACAAAATCCACGGGATAAATTCAAACTGTGCAACATTTTGCTTGCCCTCGCAAGGCTCGGTTGCATAAAAAGCGTTGCCCACAAAATTAAGCCCTGCAATGCAAACTCCTTTTTCGTTTACGGCATCATAGTAAAGCGGGTAGTCATTTGCAATATGCGCCATACCAATAATGGCATAGTGATTGTCATTTCTGCCCTCAAAACGAAAATCAAACGGATAGTTGCGAGGTGTAACCGTGATGCTGTCACCGTAAGAAAATTCATAATCGAGTGTTCTGCCAAAATAAAAATTCTTTGTTTTATAAGTCGCGGCTGTGCACATAAAATCATACTCCTTTACATTATTATATACCGAATTTTTTATATTAAAAAAACGACAAGGTAAAAACCTCGTCGTTGGTGCCGGCGGTGGGACTTGAACCCACACACCCAAACGGATAACAGATTTTGAGTCTGTCTCGTCTGCCAATTCCGACACGCCGGCAAATCAGCATTTATATTATATATAAAAACCTATATAATGTCAACAGTTTTTTGAAAAGTCTTTCAGAAGTGATATAGGCTGTTGAGAAAGTTTCTGAATTTCGTTTTCTTGCGAACTTTGCTGTACGATGGTACCGCTTGTTCGCAAAAAACGAAAAACGCCAAAAATGCTGTAAGTTCGATACTTACAGCATTTTTAAAACCCCACCGTCAACACTTCGTGTTGCCACCTCCCCTTATACATAAGAGGAGGCTGATGTGGTAATTTATATTTTGGCGTGTTTCAGGAACTTTATCACAGCCTATTTTTACTTTTTATCAATCTGCTTGCTGTACTTTGCAAGATAAACAGTTCTCATAAGGAAGCATTCTGCCTTTGGAACATAATGTGAACGATTGAAGATGTTGCAATCAATTTGAGCGGCAGCGCCCTTGTCCATAATAATATCAAGAGCCTGAAGGTCGCCGTCATTATTGCCCGTAATCATTGCACCCATTCCCTGAATGAGAACAGCGTTTCTATCCTTGATAGACTTTGCAATTTCCTTTGCACACTCGTCTGTGTCGCCGTTAATCCATGGAACGCATTTTACATCAAGACCAACGATTTGAGCAAAGTCATCAATCATTGGGTCCATAGTTTCATCAAGGCAAGACACTGCAACAACATCAGGAGTTGCAAGGTGCTTAATCATTGTAACATTTTCCGAATTATAAATTGCTCTGTGGATTTTTTCAACCTTTGGAGCAATGCCGTTGATTCCAAGACCTGTTTCAAGGTCAACATCAACTGTCTTTCCGCCAAATGTAAGAGTAAAGCGGTTTCCGCTTCTGACAGATGAACCGAGGTCGCAAATTTCATCCGGCATTTCATCTGCGCCATTCTTTTTGAGGAAGTATGCTCTTCTTGCATCATCGGAATAAGTCTTATCCCAAGAATGACGAAGATAGTTATCCTTAATTACCTTTTCACAGCATTTCTCAAGATTTTCTGCAAGAGCAAATGCGTGGTCGTAATCATCGCCCATAACAAGAGCACCGTGGTGCATAAGCATAATTGCACGAGCACTCGGATTCATTTCGATACATCTCTCAACCTTTCTGCGAAGAGAATCGGTTGTGGACATAGCATAATCGGCACAAGGAACTTTGTTGCCCAAAACGCCCTTGAACTCATCATAAACATTTACAATATCCATACCTGTGATGGAAACAATTGTGGCTGCTCTTTGGTGAGTGTGAATAACAAAATCAACTGTTGGATGATGACGATACGCAGCTGCGTGAACGCCCTTTTCCGATGATGGCTTGATGTCGCCCTCGTGTGAGCAATCAGCAATGTTAACAACTACAACTTCTTCAGGAGTAAGATCCTCATAGGCTCTGCCTGACGGAGTGATAACAAACTGTGTGTCGCTGATACGAGCAGAAACATTGCCCCATGTGCGGGCAATAAGACCGGATTCAACAAGCCTTTTGCCTGCTTCAACAACTAATCTTTTAGCTTCTTCAATTTCGTAAGCCATATTTTTCCCCTTATATTATATGTAATTTATAAAGCGACAAATGGGTGGTCGCAAAACCACCCTAATTATGCCGTTAATCAATAATCAATCTTTTCGCACTTTGAAAGAACCTTGTCGAATCTCTTGATGCATTCGTCAATATCTTCCTCGGTGTATGCACTTGATGTGTAAAGACGAGAACCTGCAAGAGTTACAAGACCCTCTGCCATATAAGCAGCGCCCATATATTGCATTTCTGTCTGGCGGATGCCTGTTTCCTTAAGTACTGACGGAATTGTCCAAGGCTTCTTCCAGTTAATTCTGAAGTGCATTGTTGCAACAGTGTGAAGCTGACAAATAGAACCAACATTGTAGCAAACGAACGGAAGGTCGTACTTCTTGATTGATTCGTTGAGTCCCTTAACAAGTCTGTCTGCCATTTGACCTGCAACCTGACAAGCATTTCTCTTTTCGATTTCGCAAATTACAGTGTAGCCTGCACAGCAAGAAATTGGTGTTGCAGCCATTGTACCACCGCACATAGCCTTGTGAATCTTCTTGCCTTCAGCCTTATCAAGACCTGCGCCAAGATACTTCATAACTTCTCTGTGACCGCCGATACCGCCTGCACCAGGATAGCCACCTGCGATAATCTTACCAAAGATTGTGATATCAGGATCAATACCATAATAACCCTGTGCACCTGACAAACCGATACGGAAACCTGTTACAACCTCGTCACAAACAAGGAGAGCACCGTACTTACGGCAAAGTGCCTGTACACCCTTAGGGAAGTCCTTGTCAACAGGGCGAGTAGCTGATTCAGGTCCGCATGGCTCAATGAATACAGCAGCTGTACCGCCACGGAACTTGTTGATGATGAGCTTCTTCTCAAGATCCTTGAGGTCGTTAGGGAAGAATTCCTGTGTGTGCTTGAATACAAACAGAGGAACGCCGTGTGATTGAAGGTTAAGTGTACCCGGAACACGCATACCCCAAGCAAGCTGATCTGACCAGCCGTGGTAAGCACCGCCCATTTTGATTATATTCTTGTGGCCTGTTGCAAGACGAGCAACACGAACAGCACACATACATGCTTCAGTACCTGAACCGAGCATACGGAACATTTCTACTGATGGTACACACTCGCTGATTTTCTTTGCGAGCTTATATTCATAAGGGTGGAACAAACCTGTTGACGGACCGCAGTCGTCAAGGAGCTCCTTAACCTTTTCTTTAACAACATCATCGTTTGAACCGATAATTGTTGGACCGCCTGCCTGAAGGAAGTCAAAATATTCGTTGCCGTCAATATCCCAAAGTTTGTTACCTTTAGCCTTTGTCATAACGATTGGGAACGGATAGTTGAATGCAAGGTTGTGCTGAACGCCACCAGGAATTACTTGCTTTGCTTCTGTAATCATTTCCTTTGACTTTGCACACTTCTTTGCGAAGTATTCATCTTCGTACTCTTTGAGAGCAGCTCTGTTGATAGAGTAGATTGGTTTTTTAATTAACGCATCAAGCTGTGCTGTGAGTGCAGCAGCGTTAGGATACTCTGTAATAGCGAATCTTGTATCCATAAATAATCCTCCTTAAATTTATAGTGAGCGGTCACTCACTATTTGGTTGGTGAGCCGGTACTCACGGTTTTTACAAATTAAGTATATCACATTTCACCGATTTGTCAACTTCAAACCTCGATTTTTTTGTTATTTTTGTTGCAATATACAATGAAAAATGGTAATATACCTTTAGTGAATTAATGCTCACCGAAGGAGATTTGGAGCATTTGCACAAACGAAAACAAAATGTTTTGTGCAAGGCTACAAAATCGAGATTTTTATGTTTGAAAAGAGATACAAAGAAGCGTTTGAGAGGGCTACCGATGAGAGAAAGGAAAAAATCCTTGAAGTCGGTATCAAAGAATTTGCTTCCAAAGGCTACGAAAAAGCCAATATAAATATAATTGCAAAAAAAGCCGGAATAAGCATCGGACTGATGTACAAATATTTCAGCACCAAGGAGGACTTGTTCATCACCTGCATTCAGCGAGGAATGTCAATTCTTGACGATGCGGTAGACGAAATTTTGCAAAGCGATGACAAGCTGATTGTCAAGGCTGAAAAGCTCATCAGAACAACATGTCAGCTCAGCCAGCGTGATGCAAACTATGTCAAGCTGTACAACGAGATAACATCCGAGCGAGATAGCGAAAAGGCTATGGGATTTGCCAAGGCTATCGAGGGCGAAACAAGCAAAAAATATGTAAAATGTATCACCGATGCACTTGCAAAAGGCGATGTAAGACAGGATATGGATCCTCGTCTTTTTGCTTTTTTCCTTGATAATTTGTTGACTTCACTGCAATTTTCATTCACCTGCGACTACTATCGCAACAGGCTTGAGATATACACGGGAGTGAATGTGGCAGAGCTTTCGGAAGACCAAATAGTAAGGCAGTTGCTCAAGTTCATTGAGTCTGCGTTTACATTCGAAAAATAATTAACAAACTAATTTGTATACGGAGGACAGTATGAGTAAGTATGTAATGGCGTATGATATCGGTACAACAGGCATCAAGACCTGTCTTATCGAAATCGACAATGAGATAAGAATTCTTGCATCCGCAACAGAGGGATATAACCTCTATGTTGATGAAGAAACAGGCGTTAAGGGCGGAAGTGAGCAGGACGCAGACGAATGGTGGAGTGCAATGTGCATCACTACCAAAGAGGTTTTGAAAAAATGCCGTAAAATCAAAAAAGAGCAAATTGAGGGCATCAGTTTCTGTTCTGCTATGCAGGGACTTGTTCTTGTTGACAGAGAGGGCAAATGTATCCGCCGTCCGATGACATATATGGACCAGCGTGCAAGAGAAGAAATCAAAAAAGGCATTGCGCACGGTGTTCAGATTGCAGGCGCCGAAGTTACAAAACTTCTCAAATATCTCAAATACACAGGTGCGGTTTCGTCATCTGTTAAAGACCCGATTTGGAAATACAAGTGGGTTGAGGCTCACGAGCCTGAAAACTTCAAAAGAATTTACAAATGGCTTGATGTTAAGGAATATATGATTCTCCGTTGCAGTGGCGAATTTGTTATGACAAACGACTCCGCATTCGGCACACTTCTTTATGACACACGCAAGGGTCACGAGGGCTGGTGCAAACCGATTTGTGATATGGTCGGAGTTAATATTGAACATATGCCTGAAATCAAAGCAAGCACCGAAAAGGTCGGTGAAATCACAAAGCAGGCTGCCGAGGAACTCGGTCTTGCAGAGGGCACAGCTGTTTACGGCGGTGGCGGTGACGCTTCGCTTATCGGCGTAGGTGCAGGTGCAACCGAAGTCGGCGACACTCATGTTTATTCGGGCACTTCAGGTTGGGTTGGAACTGTTGTTCCGGAACAACTTGTTGACGCAGGTGCTATGATGGCTGCTATCGTTGGCGCAAATCCTGAAACTTACAACTACTTTGCCGAACTCGAAACTTCAAATAAATGCGTAGGCTGGGTTAAGGACCACCTTGCGCTTGATGAAATCGGCGTATTCCTCAAAAAATACGGTCACAAGAAGGACGACTTGGAGGAGGAAAGCTTTAACCTTTACGATTATCTCGAAGAAGTTATCGACAGAGCAAATCCGGGCGCAGACGGCGTTGTTTTTACTCCGTGGTTGCACGGCAACAGATGTCCGTTTGAAGACCCGAATGCCGCAGGTATGTTCTTCAACATTCACCTTGAAACAGGCAAAACCGAGCTTATCAGAGCCGTTGTTGAGGGCGTTTGCTTCCATATGAGATGGATGCTTGAGCGTCAGGAGCAAAAAGTTGCAAAGTACAAGACAACAAACGCCGTTCGCTTCTGCGGCGGCGGTGCACTCGGCGCTTCAACCTGCCAAATCCTTGCTGACATTCTCCAAAGAGATGTTGAGGTTGTTGACTCACCGCAAAACATCGGTGCAGTCGGCGCAGCAGCTTGCATCGCAGTCGGCACAGGAATGATCGGCTCAATGACAGAGGTCAAGAAACTCATCCCTGCAAAGATTACATACCATCCAAACAAGGCAAACAAAGCGGTCTACGACCGCAACTTCGAGGTCTTTAAGAACCTCTACAAATGCAACAAAAAGAATTTTGAAATCCTTAACGGATAATAACTTGAGGAAAATATGAACGAATTTGCTAAAGAGTATTATAAACAATTAAATTCGTGGTCAATGACAACTAACCTCGGAAAATTCTACAGCAAGGTTTCTCGTAAACTTGTCAAATACCACGACATACTAAAAGACATATTTACATGCGGAACTTCTCTTGAAAAATATGTTAACTCTATTGACCGAAGCATTTCTACCGGAAGTGAATCAACAAGATATATCTCTTTAAATGAATTGTTTAAAAATGTAAACATCAATGACAACACAAGGTTTATTGATGTAGGTTGTGGCAAAGGCAGAGTTGTAAATTTTGTTCATTGCTTAAATAAAAATTGTCAAGCAACAGGAATTGAATTCAACACTGAAGTTGCGAATTACGCAAAAGGCTGGGCAGATAAAAAAGAAAATGTTAATATAATAAATGATGACGCTTTTAATATTAACTGTGATGATTACGATGTTTTCTATTTTAACAGACCTTTTATGGAAGAAACCTTCGAACAGTTTGCCGAAAAAATGGTTAACGAAATCAAACATCCGGTAACTGTAATTTGCTATGCTGATGCTTATATGTCAAAATATCTAAAAGGCAAACCAAATTGGACATTAAGAAAGCAAGGAATACTTTATAAAAAAAATATATTAATCTACAGTTTCTATCCACAGTTTTATTCTATTTTTACATTTGACTCTATAAAATAGTTTTAAATTTGTTGACTCAACATAAAAAATTAGGATAGCTGTAAAAATAAAATTAATAATGCCAAAGAAATAATCAAAATAATGTATCCAAATAAAACAAATAAGCAAGCACTTTTCCATTACTATTATTAAAAATTTCACTCAAAAAACAATAGAAAATGAAAAGAGGTAGTTGATTTCTCAACTACCTCTTTTTAATTGAGGGATGTGCTATGCACATCCCTCTCCTTTAGACTATTAGTCCCAAGGCAATACAGTATCAGATGTTGTGATAACATCTGCAGACTCGAACTTCTGGAGTTCAGCTTCTGGCTTTGTGTACTTCATTCTTGTTTCACCTCCAAAAAATATTTTAATAATTAATATTTATTCAAAATAATTAATTATAAATCAACCCCTAGGATTTGCTCTATAAGCAATATTTGCTCTACCGTAACGAAGCAATTGATCAACCAAGGTTCTCAATTGTGCTTTGCCGCTCACATAAGCCCTTGACAATGCATAAGATTCAGCACTGTAAATTTTGGTAGGACCAACTTGTTGACCTGTAGCAATATCATAAGGAACTGCTGTTATAGGTAAACTATATTGGTGAGAGCCCATTTTCTTAAAGAACAAATAGTATTCTGTATTAGACACTTTCTGGAAGCAATCAGGATCATTTGCATATGTAACATCTGTAGTCACACCATCAAGTGTAAATGCAAACTTGTAATCATCAATTTTTGATGTACTTGGAATTACTACATAATACATAACATATACAGCACCGGACAATGAAAGGGATGAACCTCTCCAAACAATATCTTTGGCAGTCGGTGTTGGGTTGTTGATCTGCTGATTCTTTGTTTCATAAGTTGGAACATCATTGGTATGAACAGCCTTTTGATCCTCTGTCAATTCTGCAGTAAGCAAATCAGTATTAATGTTATTATACTTCTGGTCAGCTTCACCATAATACAATGTTTCTACAAGAAGTTTCTTAAGATTTGGTGTTGGATTTTTCTTCAACATATTATAAAGATAAGTTTTGATAGAATAATTCAATGGTTCACTTTCACATTTAATACCATCTTTAGTTGTACCACAAATCTTTATAACGAGTGGTTTACCAAAATTCTTAGGACCAATCTTATCAAAGTCAAACTTCTTATATGCTGAAGCATAATCTACAGGAGAATCAATAACATAAGAAGTATTGTCAAATGTTATTTCAGCATAAACATTATCAAAAGAATTATATGTTGACTTCAATACCATCAAATTAAGAGTAACTGCAGCACCAAGAGTTACTGTTTTACCATATACACCGAGTGCCTTAGTTTCTTCAATTGTCTTTGTCTCTGTTGCATGATCAGGACAATTCTTGTCAGTACATGTTCTTGTAGCTGTACCTGCCTTAACATTATATACAGCGTCATTGTTGTACTTCCACTCACTCCATGTGTGAACATGAGTTTCTTCCTTCTTAGGGAGAATTTCTGTCTTAGTTGCACCGCAACCATCAAAAGTACATGTATAAGTCTTGACACCTGTTTCGGTTGTTGTAGGTTCCTTAGTTACAACACCTGCATCCCAAGTATGAGGTGCACCTGTCTTGATGATGGTGTAAGTTCCGTCAGCTGTTGCTGTTGCAGGAATTTCCTTATCCCAAGCATATGTGTAGTGCTGTGCATCATCGTGAGTTGTTGCAGGAAGTGATGGTGGAACAATTGCTGTGCCTTCCTTGTACTCTGCTGATGAGATCTGCTGACCGTCAGCGTCTACGAAGGTGATTGTATAATTCTTACCTACTGTTCCATTGTACTCGTTTTCGCCCATAAAGTCAAGAGCAGGAACATCAGCTTCTGAAACCTTTGCGTAAGTCTTATATTCTTCAACCTTACCGCCGTTAGCAATTGTGCCAAGAGTGTATGTTTCGTAAGGATCGCTTGCAGTATTATCAATGCTGAATGTGATTGGCTTATCGTTAACAATCTTGAACATGAATGTTGCCAAAACAGCTTTTGAATCTGTCAAACTTACAGAATCAGAACCTGTCTGAACTGCAAAGTTTGCGTGCATAATTCTTGCTTCAGGGTCAACATAAGAAGTTTCGCCCAATGTGCTTGTTGAATTATAAAGAGCGTTACCACTTTGAGATGGAATTGCTTCATTGATAGGGAAATCTGCATGTGGACCTTCAGAAGTAGCCTCATTATACATATAAGCTACTGTAACATTGTCACCTCTACCAATATAATTCTTGATATAAGCCGGTTCAATAGCTTCTGAATATTTAATAGCTACTTCTGCAGCAGAAAGCTCTGTAACATTCTCAAGGAGAACGCTTACTGTAAAGAAGTCGCCTGTAGCATAGCCGTCAATCTTACCATTTGAATATGTCAACTTATCAGAGTTCAATCCGGAATAAGTCAAGTAATCAGTCATCTTTGCACTTCTTGGCTTTATTACTGTTTTCTTTGTTGCGGTACAAGAAACATCTCCGAATTGAAGATTAATATTTGCTCTGTTTGCATCACCGGCAGCAAAAACTGTCAATGGAACCGAACAAACTATCATCATTACTGCTAAGAGGATTGCGACTACTTTTTTAAATGATTTTTTCATTTTATATAGTTTCCTCCAATTAATTTAAGTTTAGTTGAGTATATGCAACTTTATGTCTTAAAAATAACTTAAAGATTGCAAAATCTTTTTCATTAAATTCACTATCACCGTTTAAATCGGTTTTAAATTTAGAAAATAGAGCAACATCAGTGGAATTTACTTTACCGTCCTTATTGTAATCAAGTACGCAAATTCCGATATTATCCACTGTGATTTGATCGTAGTCGGCATTCTCTCTGGCAACTACGAGCTTTGCCTCTCTGTCAATCGTGTGTGCACCGCTGAACACAAGTGTATACTCGCCTATTTCAAGACCTTTAAGTGTATACGAACCGTCAGCGTTGGTAACTGTGCTCTTGTCAGTTCCTTTGACAGAAACTGTAATTCCGCCTGCAGGAGCTGTTGTTGCAACACCTGTGGTTTCATTTGCAATAGTCACATTACCCGAAACATCAAATTCTGTTACAAGATAGACAGGAGAAACATTGGCTGTCATTGGGTAAGTCTTGTAAGGCTTTTGAACGCTTGTATCAAGAACATAACAGTCATTCTTGCCATCTAAATATGATGCTCCTATAAAGCACACATCAGGATTTTTTGAAAATGCAAATACATCTGCGAAATCGCAAGAGGATGCGACTGTAACAGAAAGTGAGACCATTACAGTCCCGTTTGAATCGATTGTAGATGCATCTTTACTTTCAGCAACTTGGAACAAAGAGATAGTGCTGTTTTCTATTTTTCGACAACCATTGATCATATCGCTATGTTCATCGGCATAAGTGCCGAGAATAGAAATGTTAGAGATATAATTAGGATCATAGGTTGCTGTCAACTCAACCATAGAAACTGCCTTCATTCCGGAAAGGACGATGTCAACATAATATGTACCCTTTTGGAGTCTGTTGCCGTCAACTTTTTTTCCGGTTGTGTTGGTAAAAACACATGATAATTCAGGAGTTTCTTTGCCGAGGGTTCCGGCCTCGGCATTTGCACTAAAAGGAAGTGCAAACATTGAAATTATTAAAATTAAACAAACGAAAGGGGTAGTTAAGAAGCTTTTAAAAGTGTGTTTCATAGTGAAACCCCCTAAAGTTCTTGTTTGATTTTTTATATGATGCCCCGCACAAAGTTGCCCCTGCACAAGGCATCATAGGACATAACTAAATCGTAATTAATTTAGTGAAATTTAATTTAGTGCGATAATCTTGTTAATTATGCAAGTGTGTTGCTATAAGCAATCTTTGATCTCAAAATCTTCTTGAACTGGTCAACAGTGATCTTCTTGCCCTCACCGATTTCGCCTGCCTTTGAAGCAAGAGCGACATCAGTTGAGTTGACCTTACCGTCACCGTTGTAGTCAATAGCGATTACACCAATCTTAAGACCTTCTGTAGCACCTGAAACAGGAACTGTTCTGCTGATACCGTTTGTAGCCTTAACTGTGATTGATGTTGTGCCGGCAGGAACTTCAGCAGTGAATGTACCGTCAGCCTTTACGTTTCCAACTACTTCGCCGTCAGCAACGATTGATGCGCCAACAAGTGCAAATGTACCTGCTGTACCTGTAGCATCAATTGCTTCGGTAACTGTACCTGAAACAATGAAGCCTGCGTTAGCATCAGGAACCTTGAGAGCATTTTCAGCAATTACGAGATTCTTCTTTGCTTCGTAAATGTTTGAAATGTTAGCTTCCTTTGCTTCCTTTGCTACCTTGATTGCCTTTGCGAGGCGGTTGATATATTCTGTCCATGTAGCGTCAGAATAAACAACTGCACCCTGATTAACAAGTTTACCGTCTACAACCTTACCGTACTTAACAGTTGGAGTACCTGTTACAGTAACTTCACCGTTTGAAAGTGCGTGAGTTGTTTCATCTTCGGAAACTGTTGCTGTGAGATTAGCCTTTGTTGTGCCTGTTACAAGAGTGATTTCAGCTTCAAGCTTTTGACCCTTGTATTCACGAGGAACAAGACGGCTATTATAGAATTTAAAGTTTTCACTTGCTTCGTGAAGTTGAGCATATGAAGCAGTTGTTGTGTAAACAGGCTTGCCGTTTTCATCCTTAGCACCTGTATCATTCAAGAGTGCTTCTGCTTCCTTACCAACCTGAGCCATCTTCTGATATGAAGCGATATCATAGTTGATAATTTCCTTGCCCTTGTAAGAATCAATGATACCGTCCTTCTGAACAATTTCGTTCATTGCAGATGTATCAATCTTCTTGATTGTTTCTTGAACATAATATGTCATGTAATCCTGTGCCTGAGCATATACACTACGATAGTCGTGTGTGCCATCGTTAGGAATAACGGCATCATGGAGTTGTGCATGAGTGAATGTCCAACCTTCAGAAGCGTTTACGCTCTTACCTGTTGATGCATAGTATGAGTGGTTTTCTTTTGCATAGTAATTCTTCTTTGTTGCTACGCCATTTACCATTTCCTCATATGTTGCAATAGTCTTTGTAGGACCGTAGTAAGGATAAGCATAAGATGTTGTATCCCAACCATTTTCGTATACATAATCATTTACATAATAGTATACGCCGCCTTGCATTTCTACCTTGCGGTTGAAGTACTTTTCAGTACCGTTTGTAACATCTTCACCAACAATAAGCTTGTTTGAGTAGATAGGGAACTTAAATGCTTCGTCTACATAGTAGTAATTGCCATTCTTATGGAAATTGTTTTCTACATATTTCTTAAGAGTAGGATCTGCATTAAGATCAGTATCTGTTAATGGCTTGTAAGCAGGATCGCCGGTTGAAGCCTTTGTTGTTGATGTCATTGCAGTGAGCTGAGTCTTTGAAGTAAGATCCTTGATGTTTTTCTCTGTTGGAGCAGTAACGATCTTATCAAGTACTGTCTCGAACTTGCTCTGCATATCCAAATAAATAGCAGATGAATTTGATGCTTCAACATAGTCAGTATAATTTGAAGGCTGATATGCGTTGATTTGACCTTGAGCTGACTGATATGCGTTCTGAAGTGTTGCAGAACCGCTTGTATCAGCAATTGTAAGAGCAGTATCAGCACCAAGATCAAGTGCTGTATCAGTTGCTGAATAGCCAACAAGATTAATGTTGTATACACCAGGTGTAAGTGACTTAACCTGATCCTTAACCTTCATATATCTCTTATTTGCTGTTGATACGCCCTTAAGAGAAACAAAGTAAACGTTAGGAACTGTTGACATAGGAGTTGCACATGCATTTTGAATAGCAACAGGATCAACGAATACGTTAGCAAGATCACCGTTTTCATCAAACTTAAGTTCAACACCTTCGTAATAATCAGGATCATTTTTTACATTATTTAAATAATCTGACTTGCTGATTTCAGCAGCGATATGAGTTCTTGTTGATGCATTTGGCTTAGTTACACCATTAACTTCGGTTTGTGCCTTTGCTTCGTCAAGAGTATAACCCTTTGCAAATGAAAGACCAACATCTGAACCAACGATGTCACCTGAATGCCAAGTTGTACCACCGTCAAGGCTATAGTCATACTTGTTAATGTTTGTAACCTGAATCTTGTCACCGTTTACTTGGTATGAAGTATATGCCAAACCATTGCATCTGTCATTTTCGTCTTGTGCGTTATTATAAGCTTCATAAACGCCGTCAACATTGCTGTTAAGACCGATACCAAGTGATTCAAGCTGACCTGTAAGTGAGCTTGAAACGAGTTGCTTATTCATCTTATAACCGTTTGGAGTTGTTGAATAAGCGCCTGTAGAGTAAACAGCCTCTGAAACTTCGTCTTTCTTATTAAGACCGCCGTACCAGCCCTTATCTGATGAAAGGTTCAAGTAGCAAACTGCTATTTGATTTTCATACAATGGCTTTGCACCGCTCTTCTTAGGATTGTCTGATGTACCCTTATAAATGTTATAAGTAAGAGTATACTTAATCTTTTGGCTTGTCTGAGGATATTTACCATCAACTTTAAGTTTAAGGCTCTTTTCAGGAGCAAGCATATAGTTTTTAGATGGAAGCGCAGCGGCAATTGTACCGTCAGATGATTCCAAGTTAACGAGTTCAACGAAATATCTGTCGTCAGGAACTATATTTCCTTTTGCGTCCTTATAGAACTTATTAAGACCTACAGACTCATTCTTGATAGTGATATATGTATTCTTAATATCTGTACCAAATGAGAAGTCAGAACGAGATGGATCGTTGATAGAAATTGAAGCGGCACCAAACTGATGGTCACGCAACTGTGGAAGGAAGCCGTTTACAAAGTAGCTTACTGCCTTAACAGCAAACATTGCACCCTGCCAGCAACCGTCGCCACGAGTTTTATTCTGTACAGCAGTTGTACCACCGAATGCACAGAAGATATTACTGATCAAAATACCAAGAACGCCTGTTTCTTTTTGACCGTCGCCCTTGTATTTAACAAGTACAGCCTGATCAACCAAGCGGTCAAATGGTGTTGTTGTGCCCATTTGAGATGAAGTAGGAATAACCTGTGCATACTGCTGACCTGTAACCTTAGCACCAAAGATGCTGTTTACAAGAGAAGCAACAACTTCATCATAAATAAGAGCGTCAATACCCTTGCTCATGATTGGTTCTGCTGTGAAGATTGTCAAAAGTTGCTTGATAAGTGTTGTAAGACCACGAGTTTGATCTGTGCCGTGAGTCTTGCTTATATCAAGAACTGATGTAATTACTGTGTTATAAAGGAGATCCTTGGCGTCTGCCTGACCTGCCTTTGCAGTTGTACCATACTGCAATACACCGATAGTTGGCCAAATCTTGTTTGCAATGTTGCTGATGTTTGTCCAAATATCGTTTTTGATTGATACATCGCATGAGCCGTCTGCATTAACTACACCGAGAAGAGCAGCAACGCCCTTACCGATTGTTGATGTTGCAGTCAAGTTGTAAGAAGGCTCTTTATACTCATCCATTGATGCATAATAGCAAATAACTGAATTTACGATGTCATACAATGTTGTCTTGTCCTGTGCAGGATCCTTAATGGCTTCATAATCCCAAACATCGCCGTTCTTGTCACGAATCGGAATGAGAGCGTTAAGGAAGTAACCTACTGCATCACGAGCCATAGGAAGAAGTGCATCTTCAAACATTGTCTTATTGCCATCGCCATCCATATCAATAGCAGCTTCATAGTAGCCGTTCTTTGTTGTTACGAACTGATCGTAATTCTTGTCAGGCTGTGAGTATGAAAGATGTTCTTTCAATACTACATAAGCAAGACCCTTTACATCCTTTACAAGGTCAAACTCTTCGTTGTGGATGCTTCTTGTTGCCTTAACAACACCAAGTGTGCCGATAAGGAGAGGCATCATAGCTTCTTCAAAGTTTTCTTCTGAAAGGTGATTGCTTGTTGTCTTGTCAACAATCTTGTGTTTGTTATAGAAAGCATTAAGGATGTTTTCATCAGTAACATTTGCACCATATTCGAAAATATTGCACATGTTTGTAACGATTGTTTGAGCAATTTCCAAGTTAGATGGGTCTGCACTTGTTTCTTTAAGTGTAGGAGGGGCAATAGGAGTTTTAACAACATTCTTTTCGCCCAAACCGATGTGGTTTGATTTAGGGAACAAGTCCTTAACTGCAGCAACAAGGCAGTTGTTGAGAGCAGCTACAATGTTCTCGTACTTCTTGCCGTCAACTGTGTTGTTATTGTTAACATAGCTGTCAACAAAGTGCTCAAGATTTTTAAAGCCTGTCTGCATGAAGTAAAGGTTGATAGGACCTGTCTGCATCTTGAAGACTTTATCTGCAAGTGGGCTGTAACGAAGCTTACCAAAGAGGATGCTTTCTGTGCTGCCCTCTGAAGTTACATAGTTGTTGCTCTTTGCAACATCTCTCCAGTTGTACTGTGGATCTTCAACTACATTTCTGTCATAGTCAAATGTCTTTCTAACCTTGTTTCTGAATTCTTCAACAGATGAGCAACCATAATTCTTATATTCAGCTGCCAAGAAAGCATCGAAGTTTGCATCGGTGTAGTTCTTTTCCCAATCGGTCTTATCGATCTTGCCATTCTTCTTCAACCAATAATAATATACATTATCAAAGTTGCCGCCGTGACCCTTGTACCAATCCATGCTGTTGTTAACACGCATTGTTTCGAGTGTTGGCTTAAGACCTGTCTTCCAAGCAAGTTTGAACGCTCTGTCCAAAATTGTGTAGAAAGTATCTTGTGGTGTGATTGTGAGAGTTTCCTCTCCGCCGTCTGCTTTACCATATCTGAAGAGGTAAATCATACCATTGCCGTTTTTGTCGTATCTGAGGTTTGGATCATATCCGAGAGCCTCTGATGCCTGGGCAATGTTTGCGTCTGTGTCATCCAAGTTTTTAGCCTTGAGCCAATCCTTAATTTCCTGATAACGGGTCTTTGATGAATCGGTTACACTAAAATTAGTTCCGTCTTCGTTTGCCTTATTTGTGCTGATAGCATAAGTCATCTCAATTGAGATTTTGCTGATGAATTCAGAAGTGAGCTTGCTGAGGAGCTGTTCATCATAGTTCCATGTTTTACCGCCCTTGCCCTGAAGGCCTAATCTGAATTGTTCAGCTTCCTCATTTGTGAACCAGTTTGTGTTGTTGAAAATTACTTGAGCCACAAGGTTGTATACGAGGTTTGACTGATAGCCGTCCCACATGTTGAGACCGCCGAGATTACCGATCATCTTGTATACATCAAGGAAGCTCTTTGCAACACCAAGGTTAAAGTTACCGCTGAGGAATGAACCAATAATGTTTTGGTTTTGTCTCTTTGATGTTTTATCGTTGTTTGAGTTGTAATATAATGTTTCTGCCAAAGCCATTACAATATCCTTGGCATCATTTACTGCACGATATGACTTGTTACACTGTGAAGTGATATCAGCTGCATTTTCAGAATACTTCAAATCTGCGAGCGGGTTAACTGAAAGTTTTGCAACATCACCGCCAACTGTACCACCGTACTTTGACAACAAATCTCTAACCTGCCTTACAAGGTCAAGTACACCGTCAACACTGTCAAGATAACCGTTGATGTTGATTACAACAACAACATAGTTGAGGTTGAGAGAAATCGGAGCAATGTTTGCACTGCCAAGAATATCGTCAACCCAGTCAAGAAGTGCTTCACAGGTTTGATTGTCTGTTGTCTCTGCCCATGTCATAAAGTTTGCTGCAAGCTGGCTGTCATGAGCATCGTCCTTTGATGTAGCGTAAACTGTAAGTACGCCTGTGAAAGTGGACATTGCCATAATAACAGACAAAATGATTGCAACAATTTTGCGTGCAAAGATTTTAGATTTTTTCACTTTATTAAATTTCCTCCATGTTTAATTACGATAATGATTCCCCGATTATGTATCTGTCGCTTTCTCTGACCTAATTGCAATATCTCGCAACAGAAAGAATGGAACAAATCCCGATAGCATAATTATTAACATACAATTAATTCACGATGAACCATTTCACGCATTATTATTAAATCACAATTAACAAAGAAAATCAAGATACTTACATATTAATAACATTATACTAATGTGAGAAAATCCGTTAATTTTTTCGTAACATTTGCACAAACGCCCTATATTCGGCTTTGTAAAAACTGCAAGAAATTCTTGCCAAAGTATTGATTTTTTGTGATTAATGATGTAGAATTCAGTTAAAAGTTCACAAATTGTTTACAATGTTTTTACATTTTGTCAAAGAATTAACAAATTTTTTCGCAAAAAATTCATACACACAACAGCTTGTGGACAAAAGATTGTTTGTGCAGATTATACACAAAATCAGCTATTGTTTGAACAAAAAAACAGGTCAAAATGCCACAAAAAATGTGTGTTTTTGCCCTTTATATGTTAAACAATGGTTATTATTTGTTAAAAAGTTATTGACTTTGTGTTCTTAATTTGTTATAAATAATCTTGGATATTGTTCGTGCATAGGGGTATTTTGCGCCAAAATCCCAAAAAAACGGTTCAAACCGCCTCTATGATTCCAGTTACAGCTGTAAAGCAAACCGCTTTACACGGTGTTAAGTAAATCACTTTACACCGTTCATCCAACTGTAAAATCATTAAAAAGTGAAGGAGAGATGATTATGAAAAAAACGAGCAAAAAGTTACTCAGCTTCTTCTTGGCTGTAGTAATGATCGTTACTTCATGTTCTGTCGGTTTTACCGCATTTGCGGAAGACAAAAAAGAAACCACAGCCGACAGCTACTGGAATGATGTAACGAGTGCCGAAGGTGCATTTGATGCAATCGGCGGCATTATTGACTACGCTTTGCCACAAATCCTCAATGCTGAAATTGATGATAACGGCAAGAAAGTCAAAATTTATGAAAAGCTTGGCGTTAAGCCGGACGCCACACTTCAAGATGTAATTGCAGCGGCAAGCCCACTGCTTTTGAATCTTTTAGGTGGTTCAAAATCAAGCACAGATTTGAAGACTTTTATCACAAGTCATTCATCTGTAACATCAATCGATGACAAGAGCTGGAAAGACAGTTATGCAAAGTACTTTGGTTACTTAACTGATCCAAATCCAAAAGCCGGCGATTTCACCTTCATTGAATTGTACACATTCTGCGAAAAGAACTTGGATAATTCAAACGAAGATGTTAAGAAGTATGCCACAGAAACTCTTGCAAAATTGAACGATGTGCTTAAAATTGCTTGCAGAGCTATAACTGACGAATCAACAGCTCCAAGCAAATCGGCAATGGAAGCATTCAAAAAGATTTTGAACGCTAATTCCAGCAGAGGCGGTGCCAAAATTTCAAAGAAAATTACTTCCGGCATTACTGTTGAAGCAATCAACAATTTGGCATTGTGGAACAACAGAACTCAAAACTTCAAGTTGAATGATGTTGTATATAAATCAGTTGCCGCAACAGCTGCTGACCCTAATGTTGCAAAAGGTATTGCAGAAGCAAACAGAGCACTCAAGGCTTCAGGTTCAACTGTTACAGTCAGCACTCCTGCAGAAGCAATTGTTTACTACTATAGCTACATTGTAAATACAAACTTATTTATTTATGATCCATATGATGGCACAAGCAGAACCAAGTTGACTTATCAGCAAGCTATTGAATATGTTCGTCTTGCTGAAAAAGGCGGAAGCCCTATTAAAGTCGGCGGTGTAGAACTCACAACAGCAAATTGCGAAGAAACTGTTAAAAAATATCTTGCAGAACAGAAAGCTACAGGCAATGCACTTTATGCAGATTATGCTGAAGGTTTGGAATACCGTTATCTTCCAAAAGCTGTTTTCTTGAGCATGAATGACTTGTACTGCCAAGATGCACTTGATGCTCTTTGGGACGGTAATCATAACGGTACCAAAGTAAATGCTTCATGGACAGCGGAATATTCAACAAACAGACTTGATACTTTTGCATCTTCATCATACGAAGCAATCAACAAGGCTCTTCTTATGGAAAGCGGTTTGACAGAAGCAGAAGCGCTTAAGAAGATTGATGAAGCAAAATTCACAGACGAGGCAATTACAAATCTCTGGAATGATGCAAAGAAATATGACGCAAACGAAATAGAGTCTAAAAAATTCAGAGCATCTCTCACATCTGAAAATTGCACTTATCTTAACGCTTATCAAAAAGCATTTTTCGGAGCTACATCATCTTTAAATGATAATGATTTTTATATTATTCATAAAGCTCTTAAAAAAGCTGAAACAGCACAAGACGCAAAGAACATTAAATATCTTTCTAAAGATGAGAAAGATGCAGATGATAAAAAGTTCACTTTGCAAAACGGTGCATTTTACGAGTTTATTGCATACAGACACGCTCCTGCAACACTCACTCTTGACGGAGATGGCAACTATAACGGAGATTACGAAGAAATTAACTTCTTTAATTTCTACAGTGAAATTTGTTCAGGTATCGTAACAAATATTGAAATCGGTTCGGGTCAAAAGAACGCATTCAGTGCAGCATCTTGCCCTGTATACGACACTATTGCAAATGAAGTAACAAAAAGAGTATTGGCTGCAACAAACGGCATTCCTAACTATAAATATTCTGATTATGAAATGCCTGATGCAGTAAAGAATTATTACGAATCAAGCAAGACTGAAGCCGGTGTTGAAGAATTGAACGCTACTTTGAACGGTCTTCTTGGTCAATACCTCGGCGGTGGCGGCAGCGTCGACATCAGCAAGGTTGTTAATGATCTTTTGGAAACCAATATTAAATTATTTGTTGGCGACGGTTCAGGTGCTCTTGACAATGTTTGGTTAAGACTTTACGAACAACCTGTTGAAACCGTATTCAACCTCCTCCCTGTATTGATGATCGTTATTGATGAGATTGTTCTTCCAATGGCTCTCAACAGCGACAATGCTTATCTCCATAACGGTGTAATAGATGCTGGATATAAAGATAAGTATTATAACGGTGACAATGGTCTTATTTCAGGTGCTTTGGAAGGATTGAAGGTCAGCCTTTTGGCTCCTGTTGATGCTAACGACTCTAGTAAAGGAAAATTTATTGTAAGGAACGAAAATGGCAAGATCAATGTTGGTACAACCTTCAACACACTTGACCTCAACAAGATTCTCCCAAGCCTTTTTGCATTCCTTTCAGGTGATGCTAAAACTGCAAAAGAAATCAGCGGTACATACGGCGATTACCTCAAGAAATACAATGTAACCGACAATGCAACCGGTTCTCAAGAAAAGGTTCAGCAAGATGTTATCGCATTTACAGGTATTTATGTTGCCGACAAGGCTATCTATAACCTTGATTTGAAGACTGCAAAGAATAAAAATGGCAAACTTTTGTTTGAAGACCCTGTTCTTGCACAAGGCATGACAGAGCTTATTCAAGAAGTTGCAGGCTTTGCATATGATGCAACAGAAGAATATCTTGCAGAATGCAAGGCTGACGCCGAACACAAAGATTACAGATATGTAAAGGTTGAAGATTCAAACACAGAATGTGCTACATTGCAGACCGGTTTGAACAACATTCCTGTTTCACTCCCTAAACTCCTTGACAAGATTGGTCAGAGATTCATTAACAAATATGGCGTGAAATCAGATTGGACTCTTATTTATAATGGAAAGTTCGATTCAGCAAAAAGAGTTTATAAGGATGCAACTGTAAGTCAAACTGTAAACAGTCCGCTCAACAACTTTAAGCTCCTTGCACAGAACAAGCCGAACAAAGAAAATGCAACAGCAATTCTTGATGCATTTATTAATGCATTTACAGGAACTTGGGTTAACGGCTTGCTTGACCTTATTAATGATACATTGTCAACAAGCAACAAGCTTACAGACAACATTCCATTGATTGCAGGCTTGCTCAATTCTCTTGGCGGTTTTGGTGAAACAAGCATCCTCACTGATGCACTCAACGGTTTCTTCTCACTCACAAGAGATGACAAAGCTACATTTACACTCCAACAACAGGATGCAAGAAAAGGCTTTGTAGGTTTGTCAGTTGAATCCGGATACTTCCTTATTTCAAATGTTGCATATACAGATAAAAATGGAAATAAGAAAGGTATTATCTATCTTATTAAAGACATCCAAGAAGCAAATAAGAAGAATCCTAAGTATGGACCGGCAAGTTCAAACAACAATACAAACAATAATAACACAACAAATAATACTAAAAAGCCAACACTTGTTAACTCATCAAAAGCTAACAAGAAGTATGACAAGAAAACAGTATTAACCGGCAAGAATATTAAAACAGCAAATCAATTGCTTGAAAAGCTCGACAAAATTCTTGCATCTCTCCTTGATAATACTTCACTCAATGATTTCGCTTTGAATTCAAACGAAAACATTCTTGCAGGCGTACTTACAACTGCATCAAACTACATTGGTGAAAAGAATACAAACCAATTGCTTACATTAATTGATGAATATCTCAAGGTATTTGATACAACAGCCAAGAACGGCAAGGTTGACGCTGATAAGGTATATTCAGATTCTAACCTTTCAAACATTGTAACAAAGACATACAGATTGCTTGAGGACATTATAACTTATGTATTCTATGATATTCAAACAGGTGTTATCAGAGGCGGTGACAGATATCATGTTGTAGCTTCTGCTATCAATGGTATCTATTCACCTGACTCACTTGCAGTTCGTATGAGTTCATACACCGCTGTTAACTACCTCAGAGGTAAGAAACATTGGTCAGATGTCAAGGAAGTTCGCTTTGGTATCGGAAGTGGAAACAAAGCTGCATTCTACGATGCACTTGGCGATTCACTTGCACCGGTTGGCGCAGTTTTGGGCGCAGTACTTACATACACATATACAGACTCAACTCGCCAAGACAACCTTTATTCAGGTGTATTGATGCCTGTACTCAGTGCTGTTGCAAAGCACACAGGCGCAACAGGAGTTCTTACTGCAGAAGAATGGAACGCTCTCAATGGCAGTCAGCAGATTGTTCAGGGTATTCTTACTCCGCTTTCAAACATTCTCACTCAATTCTACAAAGCTCCTGCAACATTCCTTGTAAATCTTGTTGGTTCACTTGGTGAACTTCTCAATGATAATTCAATCAGAATGATTCTCGGCAACGCTTTGGGTGCAGTCGGAACAGTATTTGACGGTGCTGCATATGTTATTGGCAACAGCGCAATGCTTAACGCTCCGTCACTCGTTAAATTCCTTGGCTCTCTTTTGAGTTCAAAGACAAAGGGTGCTATCACAGAGCACTTTAGCATCAAACTTGAAATTCCTGAAAAAAACATCATTGTTACACTTCTCAGAAATATCAAGATTAGCAGTGTCAATATGACTCTCGGTCAGCTTGTTGCTCTCAAGAACATTGATTGGGATGCACTTGCAAAGGCAAATTCAGCAGGCGAAAAGTTAGTTCTCATTTTGAGCTATCTCATCGATGTAGTATTGAGCTCACCTGTAATCCTCGGATTGGTTAAGGATGCAGCTCCGGAGATCGTTAAACTTCTTGAATCTCTTGATCCGGGTCAAGTTCTCGCACTCATCAGTGCAATCCTTGACATTACACAGAGCCCTACAGAAGTATACTGGACATTCAAAGAATATGCCGGAAAACTTACAAACACATTTGTTTACCCTAAGGGTATCACTGCAAGCGAAGCTAACGAGGCTGTTGACAACCTTGACAAGCTCGTACAAAATGTATTCCCTCTCCTTAAGGATTTGGGCGTACTCGATGTTGAAGACTTGCCTACTCTCGTAAACGGCTTGCTCTTCACAAACGAAAATCTCACAAAGCTCACAACAGCAGTTTACGGTGGTATCTATGATGCAGCAAAGAAGGCTAAAATCACAAGCCTTCTCAAGTCACTCGGTCTTGACTTCTCACCAAAGGGTGTTGCTTCTATCCTTATGGATGAAAGCTACGGCAAGACATTCTCATCAGCTGCACACAGCTTGAAGAAAGCAAAGAGCTGGAAGAAAGTTAAGACTCTCAACTGGGGATTCAAGAACGGTTCTTCAAAGGCTCAAACAGGATTTGTAAATGCTCTCGCAGCACTTCTTCGTCCTGTAAACGGCGTACTTTCAATCTTCCTTGCAGAGGGCAAGGGACTTGAAGTTGACCTTGATGACAGCTTAAAGGCTGAAATCATCAAGATGGTTAAGACAATCAATGTTAAGAAATCTGAAATCGGCGGTATCAAGGATAAAGATCCATACGGTTGCAAACTTTATCTTGAAATCAAGAACGGCGTTCTTATCATTACAGTCGACAGCAATGCAAGCAACAAGAACTCAACTCTTAAGCTCGACATCAACGGTGTTGCAGCAACATTGGTTGAAATGGCTTCAGATGCTGAATTCGGATTCGGTACAAACGGATACGAAAACGCAATTATTCCTCTTCTCGAGGCATTCCTCTGCGAAGATGTTCCAACATATGAAGAATATCTTGCAGACTACGAAGAATCAAAGGATAACCTCCTCATTGATGTACTCAACCCAATCGTTGACTTGGTTAACAGAGTTCTCGAAGCTCCTGCTAACACATTGACAGCAATTCTTCCAAACCTTGCATACTTCATTGACAGCAACGGCTTGGCTCAGGCAGTAAGCAATCTCCTTGCTCCTATCACTTCAAAGAAGGGCCTCATTGGCATTCTTGACAAGAACGGAATTGATATCAACAAGCTCATCAAACAAATCACAGGCAAGTCACTCAGCAAGATTGTTACCGATGCACTTGGCATCAATGCAAAACTTCACCTTGATTTGACTGACCTTGCAAGCTGTAATGTTCAGGTAATCGTTATTCCTCTTGTTAAGTCAATCCTTAAGAAGAACAAGATTAACATCAAGATTCCTGACATCTCATTTGCCGGCATTGCTTCTCACGGCAAGATCGTGACAGCAGAAAGTGCTGCAAAGAACAGCAAGGGCGAATATGAAAGAAAGATGGTTAAGGCTAATAAGGGCGAAATGTTCGTAGCTCTTCTTAGATATGTTGGCGATGTTCTTATTAAGAACGCAACAACACTTAACAAACTTCTCGGCGGAATTGACGCTATCAAGAACAACAAGACAATCAAAGACATCCTTGACTGTGTATTCTCATCACTCAAGGTTGCATCAAAGGATGACATCGTTAGAGCTGTGTTCTACTTCCTTACACAACACGGTGCACAGGATTCATTCTTCGATTACAGCAACTTCGTAACAAAGAAGTATGATTTCACATTCGGTAACATGGATGAGGAATTCTGCAGAAAGCTCGCTCCAATGCTTGACGGCTTGGTTGGCGGTCTCCTTGCTGACAAGGGCGGTCTCCTCGGTCTTATCACCGATATGGTATACAAAGACGACATCATCAGTTCTCTTGCAGTAGGTCTTTACGGCGCAGTTGACGGTGTTGACCTTGGCGATATGGGCTCACTTACAGCTCTCCTCGCAAAGACAGACATCGACTTTACAACATCAAATGTTGCAAGCCTCCTCACAGATAAGAGATATGGCAAGACATTCAGCCAGCCTGCAAAGGTTATCGCAAAGGCAGGTAGCTGGAAGAATGTTAAGAAAGAAGACCTCAAGTGGGGCGTTAAGGATAGAGAATCATTCCTCAATGCTCTCGTAGCAGTTCTTCGTCCGGTTTACGGCGTAGTTGATGTTCTTTTGAACAACGGCAACCTCAACCTCTTCAATGTTGTTAGCGTTCCTGGTTCAAACGGATACACATCATTCATCGTTCCTCTTCTTGAGGCATTCGGTGTATATAACATCAAGACACAGTATGATTACAGAATGGATATGGAAAAGGCATATGATGCACTTCTCCTCGACATTCTCAATCCTCTTATGGATAAGGTAGAGGATATCCTCAACGCACCTATCGAAATGCTTGCAGATATTCTTCCAAACCTTTCACTCTTCTTTGCAAACAACGGTTTGCTTCAGTTGATTGACAATCTCTTGACACCTGTTTCTGCACTTCTCAATGCAGTTAAGCCAATTATTAATGTAAATGTAGTACTCGATGTACTCGGCGTTGATGTAAACGCTCTCCTTGGCAAGATTGGTATCAAGGCAAATGTTAAGATTAATGTTTATGACCTTAAGGGTACACTTGAGCCTGTAATTGGTTCACAAAGCGTTGTATCACTTCTCAACGGCATTCTTGGCACAGTCAAGATCGGTGGCAAGCCACTCGGCTTGGTTCTTCCTGAAATTGATTGGTTCAAGCTTGCAAGCCACGGTAAAGTTGTTTCAACAACTTCACAGGTTGCAACATACGGCACAAGAATTGCTGTTCAATCAGACCAGGATGAAACACTCATCGCTGTTCTCAGATACCTCATCAACACAATCAACTACAAGGATAACTACGACAAGATCGTTGCTCTCGTTGGCGGACTTCTCGGTGGCGCAGGCGACAGTATCTCAGGCGTAGTTGATCAGGTACTCGGTATGCTCAAGGGCGACGCTGACCCTGTTATCGAAAGCCTTGTAGAGTTGCTTCAGTCAATCGCAGGCTAATAGTTAATAACTAACGGCTTACAACTGAATACTCAAAACATAAAGGTCATCCTCAATCGAGGATGGCCTTTTAGTCTGTTGATAAAGCACCTGAAACACGCCAAAGTATAATATAATTAACTTATTTGAAAATTAAAGTAGAAACCCTTTTTGTTGTGAGAAAGTTTGTAAACTTGCCATAAGCATAAAACTTACAGCAAGTTTGGCGTTTTTCGTTTTTTGCTCAGTCGAGGTATCTATATACATCTTCCTTCGCAAGAAAACGAAATTCAGAAGTTTTCTCATCAGCCTTTTACTCTGTGATAAAACTCCTGAACCACGCAGAAGTATATTCAGCCGAATTATGCCTCTCCATAAAATATAATTATTTGCACACAAACACTTGTATATCGCTCAAAAATTATGTATAATAAACCCATATATAACTTTATACTCGGTGGTGAAAAAATGCTCGGAAAATATGTTAGAGTCAAGATAGAACATCCTATCGGCTCAACGGACGAAGCGGGCTACACCTATCCATTAAATTTCGGCACTGTATACAATACAGAAAATCAGGATGCGTTTGTTATGGGCATCCATCATCCCGTTCGCAATTTTGACGGCAGAGTTATTGCCATATTAAGCGACAGAAAGAAAAATCATTACATTTGGGTTGTTGCGCCGAAAAGTACCCGCTTCATAATCAACGACATCAAGGAATACATTGATGTTGAAAAAGACTTCCCTACTTACAGACTTGACTGCCTATATGAATGCAGTTGCGGAGCAGTCGTTTTTAGGGACATAAAAGGCGAAGTGCGATACCTTTTAATCAAAAACAATCGCTCGGCTCATTGGGGCTTCCCAAAGGGTCATATCGAACCGGGAGAAACTCCCGAAGAAACCGCATATCGTGAAGTGCTTGAAGAAACAGGGCTTCACATCAATTTGATTGACGGCTTCAGCTGTGTGTCAAAGTACAAAATCCGTGACAAGATTGACAAAATGGTTACCATCTTTGTCGGCACAACGCAAGACACTTCAACCGTTATTCAAAAAGAAGAAATCGAAGATTATATTTGGCTGACCTACGACAAGGCAATGAACCTGCTTAAGTTTGAAAATGACAAAAACATTCTTTCGGGTGCATATAATTTTCTTAATGAACACAATATAATTTAAAGGTGATTTTATGCACGAGTTTGTTACAAGTTTTCAAGAATTCTTAACCTCACACGGTATCCCTGATTGGCTTGTTGTTTTCATCATATCCGTCTGCCCTGTTTTGGAATGCAGACTTGGTATGTTCACGGCAATCAGCCTGCTTCAGATGAACATCTTTAAAGGCTTCATAATCAGCTTTTTGGGTAACATCTTACCTATTCCGTTCATTCTGCTCCTCATAAACAAGATTTTTGAGTGGCTCAAGAAAGTTCCGGGAATAAACAAGCCGATTTATTGGCTCGAAGAAAAAACTTTGAAAAAAAGAGATAAGATTGACAAATACGGCATTTGGGGATTGCTCATTTTCGTTGCCATTCCGTTGCCGGGAACAGGTGCTTGGACGGGTTCGCTCCTTGCCTCCCTCCTCCATCTCGACAGAAAAAAGAGCTTCGGCGTAATCTGCTTGGGTGTTTTCTGTGCCGGAGTGATAATGACGGTTTTGTCAAAAGTATTTAATATGGCAGTATTTTGATGAACAATGAACAAAACTGTATGCTCGCCTGTTTGAGAGCATATTTCAACAACGAAAAGCCAAATACGGAGCTGACCGCTGATTGGGACAAACTGTATTCCCTCTCTATGGCTCATAATTTAGCCCCTATTGTCTTTTCTGTGATTAAAGATAAACATTCCTTAAAAGAGAATAAAACGGCCTACAAGGGATTTAAAGACGCCTTTTATGATGCGATTGTCAACTACGATATGCAAAAAGCACTCATCAACGAAATTAACAGCCTGCTGACAGCAAACGAAATTGAACACATCTTTTTCAAAGGCGCTCAACTAAAAGAATACTTCCCCGCTCCCGAACTTCGACTTATGAGCGACATTGATGTGCTGATAAGGCTTGAGGACAGACCAAAGGCGAAACAGCTTTTTGTTGGCAACGGCTTTGAACTGACCGAGGACAACGGTCCTGTTTATAACTACCGCAAGAACAATGTCACCCTTGAGTGCCACACAAAGATTGTCAGCGGTAAGGTCGGCAACGCAGACGCCGAAACCTACTTTGAAGATGCAATCAATCACGCAAGTTTTGACGGGTTTTGCGGAACGCTCAACAACGAATACAACCTGATGTATCTGCTGACCCATATTGCACATCATTTTTGGTTTTACGGCGCAGGGGTGAAAATGATACTCGACCTGGCTGTGTTCATCAAACATTTTTCGCCCGACCTTGACAGCGTTGTTGAAAAAATGGACGACCTGAACCTGAAACGGTTTTCGCAAATCATTTTTTCTGTTTGCTGTGATTGGTTCGGTGTCGGCAAAAAATATACCGATGATACCGACAGCACAAAGGAATTTTTGCTCGGCTTCGGTGCATTCGGCAACATCAACCGCAACAAGGCAGTTGTGGTTAAGCGCAAGGCGATTGAGGACGGTCACGACAGCAGTTTTATGACAAAGCTGACGCTTCTCTTTCCGTCATACAAAAAAATGAAAAACATTCCGTATGTCAAATTTATTGACGGCAGACCGTATCTGCTCCCGTTCGGATGGATATACAGAATTATATATAACCTAAAAAACAAAAAAGACTTCATAAAAGAAGCAACCTCCGACCTTGACGGTGATGAAACAAGGCAGGAGGCAGAAAAAGAAATTGATTATTTTGAGGAGATAGGATTGTTATGATTTTCCTTATTATTTTGATTATGCTGCTTGCTGTGGCAGTAGTTGGATTTATCACTTGGTTTTTATCAACCAAGGCAGACGGAAACTGTCCGCTCTGCGCTTTGAAGGCTTTTCCGCCGTCAAAGGTGACTATTGATTACAAAAAAGACGAGGACTACCACGGTGGAAGCAAAACACCAATTATGGGTTGGTCAAGCTGGAACACCTTGCGTAACCACATTGATGAGGACACCATCCTCAATATGGGCAAGGCTATGGTGGACACAGGTCTTGCAGACGCAGGATACGAATACATCAACATTGACGACTGCTGGCAAAGTTCTATGAGAGATGAAAACGGAATGCTTCAGGGCGACCTTGAAACTTTCCCGAGCGGTATGGCAGAACTCGGCAGAAAAATCAATCAGCTTGGTCTTAAGATGGGTCTTTACGCATCAAACGGCTCACTCACTTGCGAGGACTTACCGGCTTCTCTCGGCAACGAAGAAATTGACGCAAAGACTTTTGCATCTTGGGGTGCAGAGTTCTTCAAATACGACTTCTGCCACCACGAATACATCAGCGGTAAAACTCCGATTATCGAATATATCGGAATCAGCCGTAAAGGCGAAAGAGAGGCAATCAAGCTCACTCCCGACCGTGCAAAGTATTTTGGCAGAGCAAAGAAAATCACAGTCAAGGAACTTCCTACAAAAAAGGGTATCGCTTTCTTAAACCACGGTGCAGGCAAGGCACAGTTCAAGGTTGACCTTTCTCAAAGCGGAGAATATGTTTTCACCATTCATTTCAAAAAACTTGCAAGCAAAAAAGAAACTTATCTTCAAATTGATGTCAACGGCAACATCAACGAAGTGTTCTTCCCTCCAAGTGTGGCATTCACTCCCGATGCAAGACTTCAAACAGTCATCAAACTTTCGGCAGGCGAAAACATCATTACACTTCAAAACCCTGTTGTCACCCGTGCCGATTCATCATACATTCAGTACAGACGAATGGGCAAGGCACTTGAAGACGCCTCTCACGCTTGGTCAATGTATTCGGGCGAACCTCAAAGACCAATCACATATTCAATCTGTGAATGGGGCACAAACCGCCCTTGGGCTTGGGGTGCAAAGGCAGGCAATATGTGGCGTACAACCCACGATATTATGCCAAAATGGTTCAGCATTTACTTAATCTATAACCATACAATCAGACTTTACAAAAACGCTTCTCCGGGTCATGTAAACGACCCTGATATGCTTGAAGTCGGCAATGGAAAGCTCACTATTGAGGAAAACCGTGCTCACTTCACATTGTGGTGTATGATGGCTGCTCCGCTTGTTTTGGGCAACGATTTGAGAGAACTCCAAAACGGCTCAAAAAAGAGCGATGCAATCCTCAAGATTGTTACAAACGAAAATCTTATCAGAGTTGACCAAGACTCACTTGTAAAACCTGCAAAGCGTATCGCAAGAAAAGGCACTATCGACATTCTTGCAAGACCGCTTTCAAACGGCGACATTGCTCTCTGCTTCTTCAATATGGGCAGAAGCAAAAAGGAAATTGAGTTTGACCTGGCTTCACTTAAGGATGAAAAATATCTCAACATTTCTCGCATCGGCAAGGCTCAAATCAAGAACCTTTGGAGCGAAGAAATCTTCCACTCCGACACAATCAAAACTTCTGTTGCATCTCACGATGTAAAGGTTTTCAGAATTTCAAATCTCTAAAAAAACAGCAAATATTAAACCTAACAGCCTCCCCTTATTTGATAAGGGGAGGTGAATTTTTGCATAGCAAAAAGACGGCGCGGGGTTAACAAATATTTTGCATAGAAAAAGCGACCCTCGAGTCATTCGAGAGTCGCTTTTTCGTGCTTGTAACAAGCACTTGGAGTAAATTTATATAAAAAATCTAAAAGGGGCTATATTAAAAGGTTGATGAAATTAATCATACAACCTTGGTTGCGGTGTTAATCTCTTTTGCATTTTCCAATTCTGTGATTTTGCCTTGAGTAATAACCATGCAATCAGGAGAGTCGATGTTCAACTCTGACGGGTTGTAATCATCAGGAACGCTGTTCTTAACCATTGCACCTTTGATCATGAAGAATGCAATATCACGACTTATTCCGGCATAATCAACATCCAAAATCTTTGATGTGATATGCTTTGAAAAGAAATTTACGAGTGGTCCCATCATAAAGGCTGTAATAATTGTGCCAATGCCGATGTTCTTTACACCCGAAACATCGCCCTTGAGGAGCGAGGTCAAACCTCCGCTCACTACAAGACCTATTATAATCACGGCAATATCCGTCATAACTCGTAGCCATTTGTAATGTATAGGAGTAAATTGGCTGAGCATAAAGCTAATCGAGTCATACGGACCAACGCCGATGTTTGAAACAAAAAACAGAGAGCAGGAAAAGCACAGAACAATTATGCCTGCCGCAAGTAGACAGATGCGAACCGCAATGTTATCGCTTATATGAGGAGAAATAAGACTGCTGAAAAATTCGCAACAATAGCCGACGCCAACCATATTTATCACCGTGCCTACGCCGATCAGTCCTCTGTGAGCAACTATCACGACAAAAACGATGATTACGGCATTGACAATCAGCTGAAATGTTCCGTAGCCGATTCCCAAGGTGGAGGAAATATTCATGTTCATTGATGTAAAGGGGTCAACACCAAATCCGGAAACATTGAAAAGTGCAATTCCAAAGCCCATAACGATAATTGAAATTACCGTAAAGATAATTCGCTTGAACATATTATGCTGAACGAACATATCTTTAATGTAGCCATATGCTTCCTTTTCAAATTTCTTCATAGAATACGCCTCGTAATCTTGACAAATCCAATCATTTGCCCAACTTTCCTCTCTCTTGCACCCTATTATAATACCCTTTTCAAAAAATGCAAGGGGATTTTATCATATTCTATGTGTTGGATAGTATACACAAAGTTAAATCAATTTTTTTGTGCAACTTGCACAAGACTATTCCATCTGTTTGCCAAGAAAAGAGGCTGCCACCTGAACAAGTTTAATGTCCGCTTCGCTCGGCAATGTTCGATTTTCGTCATCAAAAACAGCCACAGCACCGCTCACATCCCCACCGTAAATTATAGGATAAACAATCTGTGCACGGCGGTCAAAACCCTCAATGGCGTTCATAGACGGCACCTTGTCGGTCTTGATATGGATTTGACGGTTTTCCATAAGCTCCTCAAGACTTTTGCTAACTCTGCGCTCAAGCACTTCCCTTTTGCTGATGCCCGACACAGCAATCACATGGTCGTTATCCGTGATGACAACAGGCATACCTGCGTCCTTGTGCAAAACTTCCGCATACTGCCCCGCAAAGTTGGACAACTCCCCAATCGGCGAATACTTTTTAAAAATAACTTCCCCCTCGCTGTCCGTATAAATCTCCAGCGGGTCACCCTCTTTGATTCTGAACGAACGGCGGATTTCCTTTGGGATGACAATCCTGCCCAAATCGTCAATTCTTCTGACAATACCTGTTGCTTTCATTTTTACCTCTCCAATTCATTTTCATTTGTTACTGTAATATTTTGCTCAACGAATCGGAATTAATACCAATTTTTTTGAAATGCAACAACTTGAAAATCATCAAAATTATAAAAAGCATCCGTGATTACGGATGCTTTATTTAATCTTTATAGATTAGAGTGCTGCCTTTGCTGCTTCAACGAGTGTTGCGAAGCCTGCAGGGTCTGCGATTGCGATCTCTGAGAGCATCTTTCTGTTGAGGTCGATGCCTGCTTTCTTAAGACCGTTCATAAATGTTGAATAGTTCATACCATTCATCTTTGCTGCTGCAGAGATACGAGTGATCCAAATTCTTCTGAAATCTCTCTTCTTCTGCTTTCTGCCGATATATGCATACTGACCGCTCTTCATTACTGCTTGTTTAGCAGTCTTGAACAAGGTGTGCTTTGATCCATAGTAGCCCTTAGCTGCTTTTAATACTTTCTTTCTTCTTTTGCGAGTCGCCATAGCGCCTTTAATTCTAGCCATTGTTAATTACCTCCGTAAGTTTTAATCGTTCTTCTTATTTATAAGGAACAAGTCTCTTGCATTGCTTCTGGTTGGTTACATCTGCAACTGCAGTCTTGCGAAGATTTCTCTTGCGCTTTGTTGTCTTTTTAGTAAGAATGTGTGAAGTGTAAGCGTGAGCTCTCTTTACCTTGCCGCTCTTTGTTGTCTTAAAACGCTTCTTTGCGCCACTGTGTGTCTTAATTTTTGGCATAGTTATTTCCTCCGTTAAAATTAATTACTTTGTTTTTGGGGACATAAACATAAGAATTTGGCGTCCCTCAAGTTTTGGTTTTTTATCAATATTTGCTTCATCTACAAGCTGGTCTGCAAATCTTTGCATATTGGTTTCGCCAAGCTCCGGGTGAGCCATTTCTCTGCCACGAAGGCGGATAGACACCTTGAGCTTATCGCCCTTTGCAAGGAACTTGCGTGCTTGGTTGACCTTTGTATTGAAGTCACCGATGTCAATATTAAGCGAAAGTCTGATTTCCTTTGTTTCAACAGTCTTTTGCTTTTTGCGATTTTCCTTTTCACGCTTGGTTTGCTCATAGCGATACTTTGAGTAGTCCATAATTTTTGCAACCGGCGGTTTAGCCATAGGAGCAATCTTTACAAGGTCAACGCCTCTTGCGTCTGCAAGTGCCTGTGCCTCTTTTGCGCTCATAATGCCCAATTGTTCGCCTGAATCAGAAATTACTCTTAATTCCTTATCTCTGATTTCGCCGTTAAGCTGTGGAGCATCTTTGCTGATAAAAAACACCTCTTTAAAAAAATAAATAAGTACAAACGCAAAACGCCTGTACTCAATAATCTCAAAATTATTGCCCTTTTCACTTCACGCTGAAGGGGAGAACATACGCTCTGCTTTGTTGTGCAAATAATATACCATATTGAAAGCCGAATGTCAAGACTTTTTCTTTACAAATATTTTCGGCACGCTGTAGATTGTTGAGAAAGGTTCTGAATTTCGTTTTCTTGCGAACATTGCTGTACGATGGTACCGCTTGTTCGCAAAAAGCGAAAAACGCCAAAAATGCTGTAAGTTCAATACTTACAGCATTTTTAAAACCCCACCGTCAGCACTTCGTGTTGCCACCTCCCCTTATAAATAAGAGGAGGGGCAAATCGGTTGAATATATTTGGCGTGTTTCAGGAGCTTTATCGACAATCTGAAACGCTGTAAACCAAAAGGCTCACAGCGTTCCGTTTTTACAACAACGCAACCATTAAATCGTTGAGATAATTTACTCCCAAGCCGGTTGTTGTGGCTAAAACAATCACAGCAACATATGCTACAGCAACCATAATGATTTGTGCCCAAATGAAGTTCTTTTTGTTTTTGTTTGTATTTGGACTGACAAGCCAAACAATCCAGCAAATGATGTTTACGACAGGAATTGCCGAAAGAATAAACATAAGGATATACGAGCCGATACTCATAACCTCGGTTGTCGGGTCATACGGCTGTTGATATATCGGTTGCTGATATTGCGGTTGATACGGTTGTTGATACGGCGGTTGGTTTGGATTTTGATTAGGTTGATAATATTGGTTATTATAATCCTCCATACTTATCCCTCCTGTTCATTTGTTCAAAGGAATTTATAGTCCTGTATTTTCTGCAATATATTTGCGTGCCTTGACGGCATATTCAAACGGATTTGCTTTTGCCGGGTCTTGCTCTGCTTCAACAACAACCCAACCCTCATAATCAGCTTCCTCTAAAATGTCGAATATCGGCTTAAAATCAACATCTCCGTCGCCAGGAACAGTGAACACACCTGCTCTGACTGCATCAAGGAATGACATATGCTTTGGCACAACTTCGTTGTTATATACATCAAGACGAACATCTTTAAGATGTACATGCTTGATTCGGTCAACATACTTTTTAAGCACAGGAACAGGGTCGATACCTGCGAATGTGAGGTGACCGCTGTCAAAAAGAAGATACACAAGTTCAGGGTCGGTAATTTCCATAAGTTTGTCGATTTCTTCAACAGTTTGAACACCTGTGCCCATATGGTGATGCACGGTGAAATACATGCCCTTGCTTCGTGCGTATTCGCCCATTTCGTTGAAGCCCTTAGCTACAATTGCCCATTCTTCATCGGTATAATACGGCTTTTCGTCAAGGATTGATTTTGTCAAATTGCCCTGAATTGAATTGCCCTGCTCCGATGCACCGATAACCTTTGCGCCGAGCTTATGGAGTTTGTCGCAATGAGCCTTAAATGCCTCGATAGTTTCCTCATAAGGTTTTGAGGTGAGATATGAAGAGAACCACGCATTGCAAATTTGAAGTCCTCTGATGTCAAGGTAAGGCTTCAAAACATCAGGGTCTGACGGATATTTGTTTCCGATTTCGCTGCCCTTGAAGCCTGCAAGCGCCATTTCGGAAATGCACTGCTCAAAGGTATTTTCAGCGCCCAAATCGGGCATATCATCATTGGTCCAACCAATCGGCGCAATCGCCAATTTTACTTTGTTAGGATTAAGCATCTTATGTTCTCCTTTTATGTTAATAATCAAAGGTTTGTGCAATATGTTTTTGCATATCGTCATAAGCCTCGGCAACTCTCTTGCTCTTTGACACCTCGGCAACACCGACTCTCCACCACGATTCAAATCCCGGTGTCATAGTTTTTGGAAGCACCTTGATGTCGAACAAAACAGGTCTATCCTGCTTTTTGGCATCCTCAAGAGCCGATTTCAGCTCTGCCGATGTGCGAATTGAATATGCCTTTGCGCCGTATCCCTCTGCAATTTTTGCAAAATCAACAGCGATTTCGTCACCGTCAAGCATACCTGTTTTTGGATTTCTTGCACGGAACACCGTACCGAAAGTATCCGTGCCCTGATTGTTTTGCAAATTTTCGATACAGCCCCAGCCCAAATTGTCAAAAAGGCAAATATTAATCTTCAAACCTTCTTGAATAGCTGTGTACAATTCGCTGTGACCCATAAGGAACGAACCGTCACCGCAGAAGGTGTACACCTCTGCTTCAGGTTTTGCAAGTTTTGCACCAAGTGCACCGTTGACCTCGTATCCCATATTGGAATATCCGTATTCCATATGGTAAGTTCTTACGCCGTTAGGTCTGAAAAGTCGTTGCATATCGCCCGGAAGTGAGCCTGCCGAACCGAGTGCAATGTCGCCCTCGCTCATAAATTCGTTGATAATACCGAGAGCAAGAGTTTGATTAAGTCCGCCCTCAAGTTCGGTTGAATAATACTCGTCAACAATAGCATTCCACTCTTTTTTGGCATCCGCAATTTCGGTTGTATATGCGGTTTTATATCCGTCAAGTGACTCAATAAGTGCCGTCAAAGTTTCCTTGGCATCGGCAACAATTGCCTGAGCATCCATTTTGTACGCATCAAACGGGCATATATTTATGCCGAGCACCTTTCTGTCCTCGTTGAAAAGCCATTTTGACGAAGTGGTAAAATCTGTAAATCTTGTGCCGACACCGATAACAAGGTCCGCATCTCTGCCGATAACATTAGCGGCTTTGCCGCCTGTTACACCGATACCGCCCAAATTGAGCGGATGATTCCAATCAATAAGTCCCTTGCCCGCTTGAGTTTCGGACACAGGAATGTTGTATTTTTCAGCAAGAACCTGAAGCTCTTTTTCCGCACCTGAATATCTCACGCCACCGCCGCAAACAATAATCGGCTTTTTAGCCGTCTTAATCATCTGTGTTGCACGGTCAAGCTGTGAAGCACTTACAGGTCGTCTGTCGATATGCCAAACTCGTTTTTGGAGGAAGTGCTCCGGGTAATCATATGCCTCGCCCTCAACATCTTGAGGCATTGCAAGGCAAACCGCACCCGTGTCGGCAGGGTCGGTGAGCACTCTCATTGCATTTATGCAGGCAGTCATAAGCTGTTCGGGGCGAATAATTCTGTCAAAATAATGGCAAACACCCTTGAACGCATCCGTAACTGTTCTGCCGTAATTGTCAAAAAATTCTGCCTGTTGCAAAACAGGGTCGGGTTGACGACAAGCGAATGTGTCACCCGGCAGGACAAGAAGCGGAATTCTGTTTGCAGTTGCACAACCACAGGCAGTCACCATATTGGTTGCACCCGGACCGATAGACGAAACGCAAGGAATAATTGCCTTTCTATCCATTTGTTTTGCATAAGCAACAGCGGCAAGAGCCATATTCTGCTCGTTTTTGCCCTGATAAAATTTCAAATTATGACCGCCCTGTTCAAGTGCCTGACCAACTCCGACTACACAGCCGTGACCGAAGATGCCAAAAATTCCGCTGACGAATTTTGACTCAACTCCGTCTACTTCTATGTATTGGTTGTCAAGGAACTTGACAAGAGCCTGCGCCATTGTCAATCTTTCTCGTTTCATATCGTCACCCCGTTATCAACATTCAATTTCTGAAAGTTTAACAGGACGATGTTCTGCAACCGACAACTTTGCAGCCAAGCCGAGGCGAAGTGCCTCCAAGCCGTCATTTACTGTTGTCTTTGTCGGAACATCATTTTGAACGGCATTGATAAATTCTTTCATTTCGTCTGCAAACGACTGCATATATCTTTCAAGGAAGAAATAAAGAGGTTTGTCGGTGCGATTGCCGTCATTATTAATGTAAGCAACATTTGTAGGAGTGTCGTTTGACGCAGAAGCCTGACCGCCGGAACCGAACACTTCAAGTCTTTGGTCGTAGCCATAGCAAGCCTTTCGGCAATTGTCAATAACACCGATTGCACCGCTCTTAAATTTGAGCGCAACAAGTGCGGTGTCAACATCTCCGGCCTCGCCGATTGCAGGGTCAACCATAACGGTAGCGTTGGCGTAAACTTCTTCTACCTCACCACCGATAAAGCGAGCCATATCAAAATCATGAACTGTCATATCAAGGAAGATACCGCCCGAAACCTTGACATATTCAATTGCCGGAGGTTCAGGGTCACGAGATGTAATTTTTATCGTTTGAAGATTGCCGAGCTTGCCCTCATTTGCAAGGCGTTTGATTTCGGCAAAGTTGTGGTCATATCTTCTGTTGAAGCCGATTTGAAGTTTTACACCTGCTTTTTCAACAGCAGAAATAACTTTTTTGATTTTTGCAACGGTCAAATCAACAGGCTTTTCGCAGAAAATGTGCTTGCCTGCCTCGGCAGCCTCAACCGCAATGTCTGCGTGAGTGTCGGTTGACGAACAAATAAGAACCGCCTCAATTTCAGGGTTGTTAAGGATTTCGTGATAATCCGCACAAGCGTTTGGAATTCCCAACTCATCGGCAACTTTCATTGCACCTTCCAAATAAATGTCCGAAATTGCAACGATTTCCGCCTGCGGAATATGATAAGTAATTGATTTTGCATGAACCTGTCCGATTCTTCCGGCACCGATAATGCCCACCTTAAGCTTTTGCATAGCTATTGCCCCTTTTTTGTAAAATTTGCAGGATTTCCCCTGCTTATATCAAGATATATCAAAATTATTTTATCATACAGTATAGGCATTTTCAACAAATTTTATTTAATAATAGTACACAAAATTAGGCACAGTATCATAGTAAATTTCCACAAAACAAAAATATTCAGACTGTCGATAACGATAATGCTCTTACTTATAGTAAAAACACTTGAAATATAAAGGAAGCCCTAAAAGAATAATTGACAATAAAATCTAATACAATTATACTTATATTAAAAAATGAAAAGGGGGAGTTGTAATGCAATACTTTATAAATTCAAAAGACGGGAGTCTGCAAGCCACCCAAAACTGCGGCGATAAAAAGCCGTTTTTTACATTTATGAGTAAGGCGGAATTTCACGAATGTAAAGAGCAGCTTCCGTATTATAAAGAACTTCTTCACTGCCTCGGATCAATTCGTTATTGTAAGGCAGAGATTTTCAAAAACTGCATCATCGGAACATTACGCCTGCCTCAAAAAAGCGAACAGCGTTCACCGCAGCTTTCTTTCAGCTTTTATTTGACGGGACAGTCGCTCTTATTTGTCGAAGATGTAGGCGATTTGAAATTATGGGTAGACAAACGGATAAGTATGTTTCAGGAGCTTAACAGTCCGGCTCATCTTCTTTTGCAGTTTATGGAGCAAATGATAGAGGATGATATTCTCTATCTTTCTCACATCGAGTCAGAAACAGAAAAAATGGAAGAAAATATCGGCTCCGGCGGTTCGACAGACTTTTTCCCGTTGCTTACAAAACACAGGCAAAAGCTGTCCGAATTAAATGCTTACTATGAACAATTGACAGATATCGGAGAGTTGTTTCAATCCCGTGCGTGTTCTTCATTTGCAGACGATACCGGGGACTGGGAAAAATTTACCCACCGTGCCGAGAGATTGCAAAATCATGTTCAGTTGCTTCGTGAAAATATGCTTCAGCTTCGTGAGCTTTATCAGTCAAAGCAGGATGCACGGCAAAATAAGATTATGGGCATTCTCACAATCGTCACCACCTTTTTCCTGCCGCTTACTTTACTCACGGGATGGTACGGTATGAACTTTACCTATATGCCTGAGCTTAAATGGCGGTACGGTTATCTGTCGGTGATTATTGTTTCTCTTGTTATCGCAATAGGAGAAATCATCTACTTCAAAAAGAAAAAATTCTTTTAATTTTTCCAACTTGAAATATGAGACTTGTAATCCATCTCCTGAGTACAGAATACAAAACATTCATATAAGCATATTACCTTTGAAATCGGAAAAATATAAATTGTCATAACAAAACCGCCACCTTAGAACTTAATCTAAGATGGCGGTTTTCTGTTTCGTATTAGAGCATCACCTTGACGGCAAAGCCGCCACTAAAAAAGTAGGTGTTCGTCCAATACCTGTTTGGTGGAGATGGCGGTAATCGCTCGGTTCGCTTCTGCGCTCACCGACACGCCGCGCCTAAAAACAGTCCACCGGACTGTTTTCTTAACGGCTGTTTCGATTACATTCCACAACATAAATAAAAGAGCACCACAAGGGTACTCTTTTATTTTTGGTGGAGATGGCGGTAATCGAAACCGCGTCCGAAGAAGGATTGCCAAGGGCTCTACGAGTGTAGTTTATCGTTTGAGATTCCCCTCACGCATCGGTGACAAACAGCCTATACGCTACGGTAGCTTCTGATTCCTGATGAGAGCCGAAGCGCTCTCTCATTCATGTTCGCCACTAATCGACGCCCTCATCCAATCCGTGGCTCTATCGGTGAGAACGGAAGGGTGCTTACGCAGCCTTCAAAGAAACTGTATTATTGTCAGTTAATTTTAAAGTTGTTACTTTTAAAGCGGTGCAACTCCGCTACTCGCTGATCAAGGTTTTCCGACCCCGTCGAAATCCTTTCATCCCCATATATTCAAGTGCTGTGCACTTAATATCTTTCTTTAAACTCTCGTTCAATTGTGCGGTTGGCGTCTTTTTTTGCCTGAACGGCACGCTTGTCATAGAGTTTTTTACCTTTGCAAAGCCCGATTGACAACTTGGCTCTGCCGTTTTTGATGTATAATTCAAGCGGGATAATCGACAATCCCTGCTGTTGACTTTCGCCAAACAACTTCATAATCTCTTTTTTGTGAAGCAAAAGTTTCTTTTTGCGAAGCGGATCACGATTGAAGCGGTTGCCCATCTCGTACGGTGAAATGTGCATACCGATAACGAACATCTCGCCGTCATCAACACTGCAAAAGCTGTCTTTCAAATTAACTCTGCCTGCACGGATTGACTTAATCTCCGTGCCGAAAAGTTCAATGCCTGCCTCGTATTTTTCCAAAACAAAATAGTCGTGATAGGCTTTTTTGTTGGTTGCAACTGTGTTATTCTCTTTTTTCTCCAAGTCTATCACTCCCTTGTTATTTTGTTAAATTACGCTTCTGCCCTCAATTGCCCTTGAAAGAGTTACCTCATCGGCATACTCAAGGTCTGCGCCGACAGGCACGCCATAAGCAAGCCTGCTGACCGTGATGCCCATAGGTTTGAGCAATCGGGATATATACATAGCGGTTGCCTCGCCCTCAACGGTTGGGTTGGTTGCCATAATAACTTCCTCAACCTCACCGCTTCCGAGCCTTGCGATAAGTTCCTTTATGCGTATTTGGTCGGGACCGATATTGTCCATTGGCGAAATTGCACCGTGGAGCACATGATAAGTGCCCTTATATTCGTGCGTTCTCTCAATCGCAACAACATCTCTCGGGTCCTCAACAACGCAAATAACGCTCTTATCCCTCGTGTTGTCTTTGCAAATCGGACAAAGTTCATCATCAGCCAAATCGCAACAAACCTTGCACTGCTTAATTTTGGTGTGAGCGTCGGTGATTGCCTTTGCAAACTCCTGTGCCTGTGAATCGGACAAGCCGAGAACATAAAACGCCATTCGCTGTGCGGTTTTGTGGCCGATGCCCTGCATCCGCTCAAATTGGTCTATTAAATTTTGAAGCGGAGCAAGATTGTACGCCATAATTATCCTCTTATATTTTCAGATTAAAGTCCCGGAATATTAAGTCCGCCTGTTACGGAATTAAGCTCTCTTTCAGCTTCCTCATCAATTTGACGGGTAACTTCGTTAAGAGCGGCAACAAGCATATCTTCAAGCATTTCTACATCTTCAGGGTCAACAACCTCCGGATTGATGCCGATTGCCTTAACTTCGTGGTTGCCTGTCATGGTGATTTCTACCATTCCTCCGCCTGAAGTAACAACATATTCCTTTTGCTCAAGTTCAACTTTCTTTGCTTCGATATCCTCTTGCATTTTTTGAGCCTGCTTGAGCATTGCCTGCATATTCTGTGGGCCTCCGCCCATACCTTTTGGAATTCTTGCTTTCATAATATTCTCCTTGATAAAATTACTTAAATTCGATATTAACCGAACCTTGCGCCTGATTGATTAAATCCTCAAGCGGATCTCGTTTTGGTGCGGATTGCTCTGCCGGACGCTTGAAAAGTCCAAGTTTGAAGTGAACGCCTGTCACTTCAAGCAATGCCGCCTTGATTGATTTTGAATGAATCGGCAATTTGATGAAATCTCTTACCGCCGGATTTGGACTGTCGAGCAAGAAAAACTCACCTCTGACATAGCCCTTTGAACCGCTCAACACACCAAACAACGGAATGTTTGTCCTATGCAAAACATCCATAAAATCGCCCCATTGTGTAAATTCCACGGTTTCGTTTGGATTTGCAACAGGCGGTGCGGTTTTGTGCTCAACAGGAGGAGTTTCAACAACCGGTTGTTGCTCCTGAACCGGCGTTTCTTCCTCAACGGGAGTAGGTTCAGGTTCAGGCATCGGCACAGGTGTCGGCTCTGCCTTTGGTTGTGGCTTTAGCTCTTCCTTCGGCACATATTCTTCTTTCGGTACAGGCACAGTTGTTTGTGTCGGCTGAACTTTTACACCGCTTTTAATTGCGTTTTCGAGTTTTGAAACTCTGTCAAGAAGTGAAGCGATACTCTCGTCCATCTTTGGCTCGCAGAGCTTGATGAACGCCATTTCAACCTCAATTCTTGCCGAAGCACCACCCTTGATTGTCACCAAAGTGTTTTGGAACAGATCGAGTGCAAAAACAATGCTTTCAACCGTAAATTCCTTTGACGCTTCCAAAATTGTATTGTATTCATCATCCGTGCAGATAATCAGCTCTCGGCTCTTACGCACGGTTTTGGCAACCAAGAAATTGCGGAAATGATTAATCATCTCAACGCAAAGTCGCTCCATATCAAAGCTGTTTTGATAAAGGTCGCTGATAATTGACATTGCCGTGTTGCTGTCGCTGTTTGCAATGCAATCGGACAGTTTGTACATAGCTTCTCTGCCTGCAAGGCCTGCAACCTCGGACACCAAATCCGAATTGATTTCCTTGCTTCTGCCTGCGCATTGGTCGAGGATGGAAAGTCCGTCACGCAATGCACCGTCGGCAATTCTTGCAATGAGCACAGCTGCGTCGTCATCAAGGCTGAGACCCTCAAGACCTGCAACCTCTTTCAGTCTGACCGCCATGGTTTCGGGCTGAATTCGTTTAAAATCAAACCTTTGACAGCGAGAAAGAATTGTGGCAGGAAGTTTGTGCACTTCGGTTGTTGCAAGAATGAATATTACATGTGCAGGTGGCTCTTCAAGAGTTTTGAGCAAGGCATTGAATGCCCCTGTTGAGAGCATATGCACTTCGTCGATAATATATACTCTGTATTTTCCACGGCTTGGAGCGTAATTCGTTTCGTCACGAAGTTCACGGATATTGTCAACACCGTTGTTTGAAGCGGCGTCTATTTCAACAACATCATAGATTGAGCCGTTGTCGAGTCCTTTACAAACCTCACATTCGTTGCAAGGCTCACCGTCAACATTATGCTCGCAGTTCACAGCCTTGGCAAGAATTTTTGCACAAGTGGTTTTGCCTGTTCCACGAGAACCGGTGAACAAATATGCGTGCGACACTCTGCCATTTTTGATTTCGTTTTTAAGCGTGGAGGTGACATGGTCCTGTCCGTAAACATCAGAAAAAACCTTTGGTCTGTATTTTCTGTACAAAACCTGATACATATCAAAACCTCCTTAAAGAATTAAAATGCTTCTACGCCCTCAACGTAACGTACAGACTTGTCTGAGGCACACAGAATAATCCACTTATTGCTGCTCGGTTCCCCGCCTGACAAGGTTCGTAGCATCCTGTCGCACAGGGCCCATACGCTACGCTGAAGGTGTAAAAGCACCTCTGTCTTGTTATTATACAATAAATAATATAATAAATCAATAATTATTTTTATTCTTTAACAAGAACCTTTTCAATTGCTCCGTAGTAAATGTTGTGATAGTCCTTTTGAGGATACCATCTTTCATCAACGGTTTTGTCGATGAATTGTTCAGGCTCAAATTTGCCCTTTGCCATTTTTCTGCAAACAAGAACAAGTTTTGCTTCCTCAAAATACGGTGCTTTTTCATCAAATACGGGAGTGATTCCGGCTTCCTTTGCCTTGTCTACATCTCTGCCGCTCTTTGAACCGCACACACCATGAATTTGATTTTTGAGTTCGGCAGGATAAAAGCTGACTGTGAAATAATCGTTTTTCTCAATAAACTGCTCCGTGTATCTCTGCGGACGGATATAAACGGTTGCTGTGTCAACACCCCAAAGTTCGCCGACTGCACCCCAAGATACTGTCATTGTGTTGTAGCCGTCTTTGTCGCCTGCCGTAACAAGCGCCCACTGCTTTGCAATAAGGTCAACAACATTTTCCTTGACCTCGCTGAATTCTATTTCCTTAAACATATATGTCACCTCGTTAATTATATACATTATATACTAATATTATAACACAAAACGCAGTGCTCGTCAAAACGAGTTTAGTCCATTTCAAAAGCGAACAGCTCTCCAAAATTGAAGAGCTGTTTATCAGTTTATAACGAATATCTTTCTATTTTAACAATATCGCCGCTGAACTGTTCAAGGTTTCCGTAATTGCCACGAACATTTGACGGGATTTTGCCTTTTTCAACATAGAATTCCATAATATCGCAATTTCTTACTGCGTACTGATGGTTACTGTCGGTGTGTCTGTCCGACTTTTGATCACAAAGAATAACTTTTATGGATTTGCCTGTTGAAAATGTAATGCGGTATCTTGTGCCGATTGTACTGCCATAGAATGAGCCGAGGGCAACGCAATAATAGTCGCCTATCATACGGATGCCTGTTTCCTCATCGGTATAACATTCGTCTGAATTGAGAAGTGCGTACTGCGGTGAACTTTTGGCAGTTACAGCAGTGTAATAAGCATAGGTTTTTGTTTCGCCCGAAACTTCAGGCAAGCCCATTTCTTCAGGTATTTCCGCTTCAACCGTATCGCTGAATCTGTCCTTATGAGCGGAAACCATTTTCACCTTGTAGGTGTAACGAACATTAACTTTTGCTTGCTCATCAACAAATGAGTTTTCATCTTTTACAACACCTATTTTTTCAAATTCCTTGTCGTTATCGCTTCTGTAAACAATAATTTTGGAATCGTCATAGATGTTTTCAAATGTCAATTTTATTCCGTCAGACGATGTTTCATCAATCTTAAGTTGTGGTTTCAACGATGTTGTCTTAAAACTTACAATGCCTAATGATTCATCGCTGATAGCGGATGCCACCATAAATTTGTATGTTGAATCATCACACAAACCGCTGATTGATATGCCGGTTGTATTTGTGGTTGCATACTCTTCAAAGCCATGCGTAACAGGGTTAAACATATAAATGTTATAGCCCAAGTAAATCTTGTCGCCCGACCACTTGATTTTTGCAGTTGATTCGCCGATGTCATAAGCCTCAACGCTGAACACTTCCGTTTTTTTCGGTTGCATCATATCGAAGGTGCTTTGAACAAGCGGAGCTTCACCTGTCATTGCCGTTTTTACTCCCGTGTAGTCCTGATGAACCGAGCCGGCATAAGCCGGAACAGACGCACCAAAAACAACGATTACCGTCATCACGAAAGAAACGATTTTTATTGATAGTCTACTGATAACAAAATCTCCTTTACAAACTTGTAATTTTTGTAACCTTTTTGTAACCGACTAATGTTATATCAAATTTGAAACCAAAAGTCAAATTTTTTTGAAAATAAGCTACCTTTTGCACTTTTTGAGTTTAATAAACAACAAAAACGCCCCTCGAACGAGAAGCGTTTTATCTTTTTTATAACTTATTCGGTTTCAGCCGATTCTGTCACAGCAGGAGCGGTTGTTGTTTCGACTTCGCCGTAAACCTGAAGAATAACCTCTTCGCCGACTGCGGCAATTGAACCTGCTGCCGGAGCAGATGCGTCTGTGTTTTTAACGGTATTTGCAACATGAGTTCCGTCATTGTAAACAGCAACAGTGCTGACCTTGAAACCAAGTTCTTCAAGCTGTTTTGTTGCATCTTCAAGGGTCAAGCCTCTAACATCGGGAACGGTTTGAGTTTGGATACCCTTTGACACGGTGAGAATAATCTCTGTGCCCTCGTCAACAGTTTCGCCTGCATTGACGCTTTGCTTAAAGATTATACCCTCCTCGGTGTCGGATGAATATTCACCTTGGAAAGTGAACTTGAACTGCTCATTCCAAGCACCGTTGTTTTCAATATCGCTTTGGGTGTAGCCTGCGCCGACAAAATTAGGGACTTGATGAGTTTTAATCGGTGCGGAAGTTGTGGTATTGTCCTTGTTATTATTAATCAATCCCGAAAACTGCACAACATAAACAGCAGCGGCAATTGCGGCAACAATCAAAATAACAAGCACCCAAACGACTGCCTTGCGTTTTTTGTCACCCTTGGCATCATCATAATCGGGATAACCGCCCTTTGCGCCCTCTTGATAAACATCCTCATGCTCAACGGCTGCCTTTGCTCTTACGGCAGGAGCGGCGTCAAGAAGTTCTCTGAAATCATCAACGGTCTTTACTCTCTTTTCAGGATAAACCTGCAAACCGCCGACAAGCGCCTTGATTACATGCATAGGGATTTTTTCGGCAATAGTATTCGGAATCATTAACTTGTCATTTGCCTCTCTCGAAACAGCAGACGGCGGATTTGCTCCGACAAGCGCTCTGTATATGCAAGCCGAAAAGCTGTAAATATCAGTTGCCGCACAAATTCTGTGCTTATTGTCATACTGCTCAAGTGCTGTGTAGCCCTCGTTTTCGGTGAATTCCAAAGCGGTCGCCTTGTCGCTTGCCTCTGTGATTGAAAACGGAGCAAGATGCACCTTGCCATCTCTGCAAAGAACAAGATTGTCAGGCGTGATTGAGCCGTGAACAATACCGTTTGAATGAAGCGCCTCGATTGTTGTGAGAACAGGCATAAACATAAGTCTTGCAGTATCCCAAGAAATATAGCCTTCCTCGTTGCGGAGCAAATACTCACGAAGCGGAACAGATTCTGTTTTTTCAATAATTGCATAATATGTGCCGTTTGCTTCAACAAGGTCATAAACAGGCACAACGGCAGAAAGGTTGTGGAGTTTTTGCATGGTTGTCCACAAATTGAAAAATGATTTTTTGTATCGTGCAAACTCGTTCACAAACTTTTGGCGAACATGAATTTCATCGCCATCGTCAAATCTGCTTGCAATCCCCTTGGGAAAAAATTCTCTGATATAAATAGGCTTTTCGATTTGTCCGTCATAGCCTGAATAGGTGACGGAATCGCTTTCAACCTTAATAACCTTGCCAACCACATATTTGTCGGCAAGGAGCGTTTTTATTTTAAGATTAATGCTGTCGTTTTGAGTGTCGTTATCGTAACCGCATTCGGCGCAAACAGAACCTTCTGTAAGTTCTTCCCAGCAATTTGCGCAAAGATTGTCAAAATCTCTCATAGTATCACTCCGTATATAGTAATCTATTATTTATAATATCAATATAATTATTCAATGTCAACAATGTCAGTCAAAAATAAATTTGTATTCTTCTTCCATCGCCATTGATGTTGAACAGCTTTTGCAGACAATTATGTGGTCAAGCAGTTTTATTCCGAATTGACTTAACCAATTTGTCAAATTTATTGTAAAATTGACATCCGAAAAAGAAGGCTCGCCGTTGTCAACCAAATGATTGTGTGCCACAACAACATAGCAAGGTTTTTCGGCGACCAACCGTTTCGAAACCTCAACAGGCATTACATTTGCGAAATTTGTCGTTCCCTGCGAAATGTAATCGGATTTGATTACCCTGAAATTCTCATCAAGAGTTATCAACACAACCCGTTCCACATCTTGAAACAAGAGCATATTTTTTGCATACTCAATTGCGCTGTTGACATCGGCGAGGACATCGACGCTTTGATTTTTTCGGAGCTCGATTCTTGCCAAAATATCACGCATAAGCGAAAGATAAGTTGCAACTTGTTCGTTGACCCCGTCAATTTGCATCAATCGCTTGGGAGAAGCAACCGAAACACTTTTCAGATTGTTAAACTCATTCATCAATTTTTCGGCAAGCTCTTTGCTGTTATTCTTTGCAACAGCAAGTGAAAGTGCTTTTTCAAGAAACTCAAAATCAGACAAATCGGAACTGCCGTTGAGCAAATAATCATCTTGCAGATTTTCGCACATTTGCTTTTTCAACTCTGAATCCGTCATAGCCTGCCTCCATAAAATACTTATTAAAGTGTACCATTATTGTCGCTTTAATTCAAGAGCAAGTGTGCCATAAAACCACGAGAAAAGCGACAAAAAACCACATCCCAAAAAAAGTTTAAAAAAAATCAAAAAAAGGCTTGACATATCGTTAATAAAATGATATTATGTGTAAGCACTCGAGAGAGAAGACACATTCCTCCTTAGCTCAGTCGGTAGAGCACTCGGCTGTTAACCGAGTTGTCGTTGGTTCAAGTCCAACAGGGGGAGCCACAAAAAAAGACAAGTCTATGGCTTGTCTTTTTTCTTTTATTTCTTGAGTAAGCCCTAGAAGGGCTTTTTACAGACACAACCCCTAAAGGGGTTATTTTTTTTGCCTACTTGTTCACGCTACCCGTAAACGGGTCCACAAACTCTTTCAATTCTATTTGGTCTGCTATTTTATCTTCCGTCAATTGATTTAGCATGTACTCTTGTATTTGCTTTTTATTGCGTCCCACTGTATCTACGAAATATCCTCTTGCCTAAAAATGCTGTAAGTTTAACACTTACAGCATTTTTAAAACCCCTCCGTCAACACTTTGTGTTGCCACCTCCCTTTACAAGAGAGGCATAATTCGGTTGATTATATTTGGCGTGTTTCAGGAACTTTATCGACAGTCTAATTCTTTATTTACGAATCGTAAAAAGTCTGACCATGCTCGGTTTGAATTCGCTCCTCAACAGGATATTCAAAGCCCGGATTGTCATTGAGAATATCGGCAAAAAGTTTTGCTTCATACTTTGCCATATTCAAATCGTGAAGAATATAGTTGCCACAGTTCTTTGGATTTGCACCAGGGACTTCGCCCTCATAATCTGCACAATATTCAAACGCTCTGATCATCAAAGGCAAAATTTCCTGCGGAGTAGGATGACCTTTAACAATCAAATAGCAACCTGTGAGGCAACCCATAGGACCCCAATAAATAATTCTGTCCTTCCACTCCTCATCATTGCGGAGGAATGTTGCAACAATATGCTCGATTGTGTGCATAGCGTTTGGATGAATGACCGGCTCTGCATTCGGTTTCTTCATTCTTATATCAAAAGTTGTGGCAAACTCATCGCCGAGGGTGTCGAGTCTTGATTCATAAATACCCGGCACAATGCGATTGTGGTCTACCTGAAAGCTTGGAATTAAATCCATAATATATCTCCTTTGTTTATTATTTTTTGTATTTTAATATCACAAATTCCACGATCAAATCAATGTCGCCTGCTGTTTTAAGACGATTTTTATTTTCCTCGCTTGTGCGATAAAAATACGGCGTCATAGAAAACAGTTCGTACAAATCATCATTTGAAATATGCACCTTTTCGCTCACCTTTTCACGCTCAACAAGTTGCAAAATCTCGCTGTCGGGAGCTTTTTCGTCATTTCTGTACGGAACATCATACAAAAGCTCTTTCATCTCGATAAGATGATTTTCGCCGGGGATAACGCTGTAAAGCACGCCGTCATCCTTGAGCACCCTTGAAAACTCCCTGTCGTTGAACGGAGCGAAAAGGTGAATTGCGGTGTCTATGCTTTTATCCTCAATCGGAATTTGCGAGAGGTTGGCAACGAAATACTTGCCGTTTTTGTTGCTTTTTGCGGCAAGGCGCACCATTTCTTTGCTCAAATCAAAGCCGTAAAGTTCACCGTCATATGTATCGTAATACCCCTCGCCACAGCAAATATCAAGAACCGTGCCTTGCATCTTTTTGCCGATGGCGTTTTTGAGCACATCATAGTAGCCCTTTGCCAAAAAATTATGCCTTGCGTGTGCAGAGTCCCTGCTGTCGCCCTTTTTGTCGCCACTCTTGTTGGTGAGCAACAAATTAACATACCCCTCCCTTGAAAAATCAAAGGAGTGGTTGTTAACACATTTTAGGCTGTTGCCGTCAACGCTCAACTTTTCTCTGCACTTTGGACAAATAACAATCCCCATTACTTTGTGAAGAAGGTCAAGAATGCCTTGTATGCCATATAAACATCAACCTTTGCAACAACCTCGTAAGGTGCGTGCATAGAAAGGACAGGCACACCGACATCAATGGTGTCTACATCCAAATTTGCAATATACATAGCGACAGTTCCGCCACCGCCTGCATCTACCTTGCCAAGCTCGCCTGTTTGCCACAAAACATGGTTTTCTTCAAGCAAAGTCTTAACCCAGCTTGCATATTCGGCACTTGCGTCCGATGTTCCGCTCTTACCTCTTGCACCCGTAAACTTTGTTACGCAAACGCCGTTGTTAAGAAAGCTTGAATTGTTCTTTTCAAACGGAGTTGACCAAGTTGGGTCGTAGCCTGCGTTTACATCTGCGCTGAGGCACTTTGAATTGCGGAGAACATCTCTGCCCTCGTAGCCCTCAAGTCTTGCCAAATCTTCAATAAAATATTTGAGATAAGAAGAATTAAGGCCTGTGTTTCCGTCAGAGCCTGTTTCCTCCTTGTCGGTGAGAACTGTGATTGCCGTGTATTCGGGTGCTTCGTCAATATTGAGAATAGCCTGAAGTGCCGGGTATGAGCAAACTCGGTCATCATGACCGTAACCGCCAATCATACTTCTGTCAAAGCCGATGTCATCAACGGTGAAAGCAGGCACAAGTTCAAGCTCGGCAGAAAGGAAATCACGCTCTACAATGCCGTACTTTTCATAAAGAATCGAAAGAAGATTGAGCTTGATTCTTTCGCTTTCTTCATCATCCTTGAACGGACGGGAACCGATGACAACATTGAGTTCCTCGCCCTTTACAAGTTCGTTTGCCTTGCGTGTGAGTTGGTCTGCACAAAGATGCGGAAGAATATCCGTGATGCAGAACTTCGGCTCGCCTTTTTCTTCGCCTACACGAACATCAACAAATGTTCCGTCATTTTTGCAAATTCTGCCGTGAAGTGAAAGCGGAATAGCTGTCCACTGATATTTTTTGATTCCGCCGTAGTAGTGAGTTTTGAAATATCCCAAGCCTTCCTGCTCATAAACAGGGCATTGTTTGAGGTCAAGACGAGGTGAATCAATGTGAGCGGCAGAAATTCTTACGCCGTCCTTGATGCTTCTCTTGCCCTTTACGCAAAGAATGATTGCCTTGCCTCTGTTCATATAGTAAACTTTTTCGCCCGGTTCAAGAGCGTCGCCGAATTCGTCAAAACTTTGGAAACCGTTTGCCTGAGCCAAATTCTCTACCCAAGCGGCAACCTCTCTTTCGGTTTTGCAAGTGTACAAAAAGTCCTTGTATCCCTCGCAAAAATCATCACATTCCTTGAGTTCGTCGTCGGTCATAAAATCAACACCGCACTCTTTTTTGTTAAAAAGCATTTCTTTCAACTGCTTTGCCTTTTCGCTCATAAGATTACCTCCAAAATGTTATCTGTTTGAACGGCAACATCTTCGCCGTTGTTATAAATTATATAGTCGCAATTGTCAATAAAATAATCCCTGTCAAGCTGTGCCGACATACGAAGCCGTGCCTGCTGTTCGGTTATATTATCCCTTGCGACAATCCTCTTTATTCTTATATCGTCATCGGCAAGAACACCGATTACCTTGTAGCAATCGTTTTGCAAATTCGCCTCAAAAAGCTGTGACGCATCAAGCACGGTCAAGCCGTTTGCCTCCTCCTTGCACCTTTTGATGATTGCAGGGTGGAGAATTGCGTTGAGCTTTTTGGTGTGCTCCGCCGTGTCAAACGCTCTTGAAGCAAGAAGTTTTCTGTCAAGTTCGCCGTCTTTGACAACATCCTCGCCGAATTCACTTGCAAGTTCTGACAAAATCGGAGCGTTCTTTGCAGTCAGTTCGTGTGCGATTTTGTCGCAATCAATAACTTTGAAGCCTTTTTGCCTGAAAATCTCACAAACATAGCTTTTGCCTGCACCTGTCGGACCTGTAAGCCCCACGGTGAACGGCTTTGTTAAATCTATTATGCAAAAAGCCGCCGCACGAATCAGTCGATTGTAAACCGCCATACCTACTCCGTCTTTGTGCGGAATTCGTGCGTAAACTTTTTTTGCGCCCATTTCGTCAAGCTCTCGCAAAGCGTCAAAAAGTTCTTTTGCCTGACTCAAATCGTCATTTTCTTTGCCAAAGGTTACCTTTGGAATTGTCACCTCATCATCATCAAAACACAGTGCAAAAGCACCTTTTTGAGCATTGACAAATTTCTCGTATTCCTTCTTATCGGCGTTGACGATAACCACCTTTGCCTTTGGTGCATAGTGCTTGTATTTCATACCCGGTGAAGCGGCAACTTCATCATTTTTCATTCCCTCAAGCACAGCGGGAGCAACCGTGATTTCGCCGATAACGGCTTCTATCATTTCTTTTGTAATTGCTCCCGGACGAAGCAAGGTCGGAACATCGGTTGCAAGAGTGATGACCGTGCTTTCCACGCCGTACTCACAATCTCCGCCGTCAATAATTCCGTCAATCTTGCCCATCATATCGTCAATTACATATTTTACCCTTGTCGGTGACGGCAAGCCCGAAGTGTTTGCGCTCGGTGCAGCAATCGGACAACCGCTCGCCTTAATCAGCTTGCGTGCAATCTCATTTTTCGGCATACGAACGGCAACGGTGTCAAGTCCGCCGCTGACAACCTTGCCCACCTTGTCCGACTTGTTCAAAATAATTGTAAGCGGAGCCGGGAAAAATGCGTCAATAAGTGCCTTTGCCTTTGGTGTCACCTCTTTTACAAGAGGCACAATATCTTCTTTTTCGGCAATGTGAACAATCAGCGGATTGTCTGACGGTCTGCCCTTTGCACGATAAATATTGTGCACCGCCTCGTCATTGAGAGCGTCTGCACCCAAGCCGTACACGGTTTCGGTCGGGAAAGCAACAAGTTTGCCCTGTGCAATCATTTTGCCCGCCTCTGCAATATCATATTCACTTGTGCCGAACAACTTTGTGTTCATCTTTATTCTTCTCCCTGTGAAGCCTTTAATTTTTCAGCGGTGTCCGCTGTGATAAGTGCGTCAATAAGCTCGTCCATATCGCCGTTGAGGATTTGTTCAAGCCTGTATAATGTAAGTCCGATTCTGTGGTCGGTAACTCTGCCCTGCGGATAATTGTAAGTTCTGATACGCTCACTTCTGTCGCCTGTGCCGACCTGCGCCTTGCGTTCGCCTGCAATTTCTGCATTTTGCTTTTCTCTTTCGGCATCAAGCAGTCTTGCACGGAGCACAAGAAGTGCCTTTTCTTTGTTTTGGTGCTGTGAACGCTGGTCCTGACATTCAACAACCGTGCCTGTCGGGATATGGGTTACTCTGATGGCAGATGATGTTTTGTTGATGTGCTGACCGCCCGCACCCGAAGCACGGAATGTGTCTATCTGCAAATCCTTGTCGAGAATTTCAAAATCAACTTCTTCAGCCTCGGGAAGCACCGCAACAGTTGTTGTTGAAGTGTGAATTCTGCCCTGACTTTCTGTTTCAGGCACACGCTGAACTCTATGAACTCCCGATTCAAACTTAAATCTTGAATAAGCGCCGTCACCCGTGATGCTGAAGCTGATTTCCTTATATCCGCCAAGTCCTGTTTCGCTTGCAGACAAAACCTCTGTCTTGAAACCTTTTGACTCTGCGTACATAGAATACATACGATAAAGCACACCTGCGAAAAGTGCACTTTCCTCACCGCCTGCACCGCCACGGATTTCAACAATAACATTCTTGTCATCGTTAGGGTCACGAGGAAGAAGAAGCACCTTAAGTTCTTCGCCGAGTCGCTCCATATCTTCCTTGCTGCTCTCAAACTCTTCCTTTACCATAGCGGCAAAATCATCATCAAGCGAGCTGTCACCGAGCATTTCACGGCTTTCCTCATTGGCAGCCTTTGCGTTTTTGTATTCTCTAAATTTTTCCACAATCGGAGTTAAATGCTTGAGTTCCTTCATCAAAGCCGTGTAGCGTTCCATATCCGCCACAACCTCGCTTTGACAAACAAGCTCGTTTATTTCCTCATATCTTTTCTCTACTTCTTCAAGTTTATCAAACATTCTGTATCCTCACTGAAAATTATTCTTCGTTCCGCTTTACACTGCGGATGTTTTTTTCTATCTTGCTTCGTGCAACGGTAACCAGATGTCCGCAACCAAGGCACTTTATTTTAAAATCTGCGCCGACACGCAAAACTTCAAACTCCTTGCTTCCGCACGGATGCGGTTTTTTCACCGTCAAAACATCGCCTATTTGAATATCCACAATGTCACCGTCCTTTACTGATCTATAACTAAAATATTATATCACTATTCTATATCTTTATCAATAACATATTTTATTGCGTTCTCTCATAGACTTTACTACTAAAGTAAAGGAATGATTAGAATGAATTATTATCCGGAGGGTATAAATTTTACGGACAGAAAATTCGCCACGGTGAACGAAATCAAATCGGCAATTGCAAGCGGTGAAATCATCGAAGGCAAGGTTTTGCTGTGCGACAAGGAGCACAATCTCCACATTGATTTGGGGATTATGAGCGGAATTATTCCGAGGTGCGAGGGCGCTCTCGGAATAGAGGAGGAAACCGTGCGTGACATTGCCTTGATCAGCAAGGTGAACAAGCCGGTAGCCTTCAAAATAGTGGCTATTCGGCAAGATGATTACGGCAACGACTATGCGGTTTTGTCACGCAGAATTGTTCAGCTTGAATGTATGCGTGACTTCATTTCTCCGCTTGAATGCGGCGACATAATCACCGCAAGAGTGACCCACCTTGAACGGTTCGGAGCGTTCATCGACATAGGTGCTGGCATCAACTCGCTGATACCGATTGATATGCTGTCGGTGTCACGAATCAGCCACCCGAGAGAACGAGTATACATAGGACAAATTATACAAACCGTATTGAGAAAAAAGGAAGAACACAAAATGACCTTTTCGCTGAAAGAACTGCTCGGCACTTGGGAGGAAAACGCATCAATGTTCAGCGTTGGCGAAACCGTGACGGGAATTGTGCGAAGCATTGAAACCTACGGCGTTTTTGTGGAACTTGCGCCAAACCTTGCGGGTCTTGCCGAGCCTTGCAAAAATCTCGAACCGGGTCAACGGGTGTCGGTGTTCATCAAGTCGATTTTGCCCGAAAAAATGAAGGTGAAATTGGTCATCGTGGAAGCATTTGACGATTTTGACTCCCCTGCCGAACTGTCCTATTTTATCGACAGCGGAAGAATATCGCATTGGAAATATTCACCCGACAATGCCATTAAGTTGGTTGAAACAAAGTTCTGAATACAGTAAAGCCTTATAAAAGGTTATTGCAAAAATTATTTATTTATGATAGTATGTAAAATAGACTTATATACTTTTTAGAGATTAAAAGAAAAGAGGAGGTGATGTTTTGCGCAGGCAGAAATACAATTACTTTGATGACGACCCCGAGGAAGAAAAGCTCCAAGAGGAAGTTCAAGAGCTTGTTGACGAGTTCACGGAATCACAAGAGCAAGCGCCGACCTTGATTGAGCACAAACCAAAGAAACATTCTGTTATCCACAAAATCATCGGCTTCTTTAAATCAATCTTTTTGGGCTTGGTGCTTTTGGTGACGAACACCTACAAGAGCATCAAAAAAGATATTGACGACACAGCCGAGGAAGCAAGGGTTGAGGAACTCAAAGAGCAATACGAAGAAGAACTTGAAGCAGACGGCGAAGCTCCGGAACAAGCGGAACACGAAGCAGACCTAATATACGCCGAATCTGAAGAAGAAATCCTGCAAAGACGCACAATGTCACCGTGGCTCAGGGCAATTATCGTATTTTTGGTGGCAATCATATTAGTCGTTGTAATCATTGTTACAGCGGTTATGAACTCGGCAAACGCAGTCAATTCACGACACCACGAGTTTGAAAAAGATGCCAACAAGGTTTACACCCACTACACCGAAAAATACGGCATTGCAAACTACAAATATATGAGCGAATACGAAGTAAAGGGCTATATGCTCACAGGCGTTTGCATTGTGAGAGAGGTTGATTTTGACGACAACGGCAAGTCCGAACTTCTCATTTGCTACAACGACAATGACGAATACTACGAGGATGTTTGGGGCTACAAGGGCAACGATTTTGAACAACTTTATCACAAAAAAGTGCCTCAATCCTCCAACAGAAATGACGATATTTGGGTGAGCATTTATTCAAACGGCAAAGCCTTTTATCTTGCGGAGCACAGCGCTTCCGACCTGTCGAAAGTCACTTTGTTCAAACTTTCCGGCGGTAAGTTCAAGAAAAAAACCACTGCCGTGTACAACACGGAAAAGTATTCGTTTGCGATGAAATCACGCAATGTGACCGACTGTTTTGAACGCATAAAATTTGCTGTTTTGCGAGAAAACGCAGCGTCAACCACCGTTGACAGAACGCTTGACGCAACAGATTCTTATGCAGAAAAAACGACCAAAAAACATATTCAAGCCTCAACCGACACGGCAAAATCCGCATACCATGCAATAGTCAAGGAATACACCGCAAAATACGGCGAAGCAAAACTTGAAACAAGTGCCAAAATGCCGTACATCAGCGGTCTTGCAGGGGTTAACCTTGTTGACTTTGACGGTGACGGTCAGGAAGAGTTGATGCTCATCTACAAGCGTTCGGTCAGCGAGCGTGACGAGGATTACGAGGGCAATTATGTGTCCGTCGAAAAAGAAAAATATTATTGCGACATTTATTCGTGGAACGGTCACAACGCCATCCAGATTTATCAGGATGACGGAATCGGCAACCTATACAACGATGAAGACAGCGCATACTACATCCTCAAAAAAGACGGCGACAGATATTTCTATTGCACAAACAAATTCAAATCGAGTGATTACGGCAGATTTGTGTCGGCAACATCAAAGATGATGCGCTTCAACGGTCAAAGTTTTGAACAGCAGTTCAAAGCAAGCTACGAAACCGAATATGGCTACACAAAGTACTACATCGACAACGAGCGAGAATACAAAAATTCGTTCACCGAAAACGGTGGCTACACAGTTCCGTTCTTTGACGGCGAGAATGAATTTGACAACAGCAAGTGGAACGTGTGCTTTATGAAGGGCGACAAAGAACAGCTGAACAACATCAAGCTCCAGTTTGAAAAGACGCAAAACGCCATCAAATCGCTTCGACAAAAAGATTGATATATCGAATTAAACAAACCTCCCGAATACGGGAGGTTTGTTGTTGCCAAAATCGTCTGCATTTAACCATTCAGTCGTAAAATAAATTTTTTATAAAGTCAAAATAAAATTATTGTAAAGGATTTTTTTGAGTGATATAATATTTTTGTCTAATTTTTTAATAAAGGAGTTTTTCTATGGCTAAAAACAAAAGCGCTGTTGCGGAAAAGCCGACAACAGGAGCAAAAAAGTACATGAAGCCATCAGAGATTGCCACCTTTGGTATCGGACTGTTCGGTGTTGCTTTATTGACCGGATGGATGCCAGACTACACGATGACATTCTTTGCTGACTTTGCATTCAAGGGCAAGGGCTTTGATTCCACCCAACTTGCACACATAATTCCGATTGTTTTCGGTGTTGCCGGCATTGTCGGTGCGTTGTGCGAACTCATCATCGGTGTTTTGGTTGACAGAACACGAACACCGCTTGGCAAGGTTAAGCCTTGGGTCGGCTTCGGTGCAATTCCGCTTGCCATCATCTCTATGCTTGTGTTTGTTGCACCAAACACATCATCATTCACCCTTGCAACAATTTGGATGTTTGTGATTTTCGCACTTTACACTGCGATTTCCTGTGCGGTTGAATCACCGTCAAACTGCTTCGGTGCACTCTGTTCACCAAATCCGAGCGAGCGTTCAACAGCAATTTCTATTGCTTCGTTCCTCCGTTCGGTAGGTCAATCCGGCGGTCAGGTTGTAATCATTGTTGTTCCGCTCATTATGAAAGCACTTATGGGTCAACAGCAGTACAAAAACGCCGAAGGTCAAGGTCTTGACCTCATCATTTCAACAGCCGTTTGTGCTCTCGGTATGGTAATCTTTGTTATGATTTTCTTTGCAAACAACAAAGAGCGTGTGCCATACACAAGCGAAAAAGTTTCGCTCAAAGAATCCATCAAGCTTGTTTTCACAAACAAAAACCTGCTTATGGTTTCGCTTACAAAATTGTTCGGCTTCGGTCGTGGTGTTTACGGCACAGTTTCGCTTTACATAGCCGTTTATCTCCTTGGCTCAAAGGGATTGAAGATCGCACTTATGCTCCCTATGGGTATCGGCACAGCAGTCGGCACTTTGCTTGTTAACCTTGTGCTCAAAAAGTTTTCAACAAAGCAAACATTCATCCTTTTCTGCGTTTACGGTGCATCTGCAATGGCAATTTTGTACCTTGTATCAAAGGGTGTAGGCTTCAACAGCAACCTCATCATTCCGTTTCTCATCCTCAATTTCTTCTGCGGAATTCAGCACGGCAACACCAACACAACGCCAAACATTATGATTGCCGACTGTATTGACGAAATGGAATACAAAACAGGCAAACGACAAGAGGGTCTTGCTTATGCCGGCTACGGACTTTTCTCAAAAATCGCATCGGCAGGCACAAAATATCTTGCACCGTTCCTTGTTTATACTTGGTCGGGCTACCACTTCTCAACAAGCCAAAATGTTGCTTATGCCGCACAATCGGACGAGGTTCTCACAAAGTTCCTTGCAATCTATACAGTAATCCCTGCTATCTTTGTAATTCTTCAATTTGTCCCTATTCTTTTCTATGATATGGTAGGCGAAAAGAAAGATAGAATTACTGCTGCCCTCCTTGAAAAGAGAGCAAAGGAAGAAGCAGAAAAAGCAGAAGAAGCCGAAACCGTTTCGGTTGAAGTTGCAGAGTAAGGAGGGATATGCTATGACAAAATCAAAAAAGGGTTTTAACACAGGGCTTTACGGCGTAATTGCAGGCGTACTTGTTGCCGCAATTCTCGTTGGAATGACTGTTTTTGCATTCACCACCAGATACAATGCTTTTTCTCCTGAAAAGGTTGCACAGTCTTATGCCGACACAATCGTTCAAACAGGTGACGGCTACAATGCACTCAAGGTTTCCTTGGTTTCAAAAAATCAAAAGTTCGGCAATTTTGTAATCAACGCTTATATGGCACCGTATGTAAATGACAACAGCGGAAAGAAAAAAGGCGAAAAAAAGATTGAGCAGAACAAAGAAATCGGCACAGGAAGCAAGAAAGAAGCAAAGCTCCTCGACACAGTTTACAACACAATGTACGACTACTATGACGAGCTTATAAAAACAGTCGGACTTCAAAATTATGACGAGTTCTACAGCCTCTATTTTGCAAAACTCAAAGAGGTCAGAGTGGCTGTTCTTCAAGACGATTATATGGACACAGACTTTATGTTCAGCGTGTTTGAGTCCAATGTTCAGACCTATGCAAACAAGTTGACAGGAACGAAAAAAGTGCTTGCGGCCGACGAAAAGACTGTTCTTCAAAAGGCTTCAACAGGTGCTTATCAAGAACTTTACGGCAAAAAATACAAGCTCACAACAACCGTAACCGACACAAAGGAATTGCCTGCCGACGAAGTTGAGGCTTATGTCAAAGGCTACAAGGACAGAGTTGTTCCTATCATCCAAAAGAGCGAAGCGGTTGCTGACACGCTTGATGACAAAAAATCCGAAGCAATGAAGTCTGCGTTTGATAATCTCAATGTTGCAGACAGCATTGAAGCAGTTGACGAGTGCACCGTTGAGGTCACAAATCAAAACGGCGATGTCGTTGCAAACACAAAGGTTTATGTTGTCAGAATCGGCAACAGCTGGTATGTTGACAATTCAAACACCGACACTGCCCCGCTTTACATAACAATTGTATAAGTTCAACACGGTTCTCCCCTTGTTTTACCAAGGGGAGGTTTTTTATTAGCAAATTGGAAATATTTACAAATGTGTTACAAAATTTACAAAATAGCAACATAAAATACTTGATATTTGCGTGATTATGTTATATTATATATATACTTATTGGGTAAAACCGAAATTTCCGATTTTTATTACTTGATATAATTATTCACAAAAAGATAGGAGTGAGCGCTGTGATAGAATTCAGAGATGTAACAAAAGTCTACGGCAGCAACGATACACACGCCCTCGAAAATGTCAACATCAAAATCGAGGACGGCGAATTTGTATTCATTGTCGGTTCATCGGGTGCAGGTAAGAGTACTTTTTTGAAACTCATTATGCACGAAGAAAAGCCGACATCGGGCGAAGTAATTGTAAACGGATACGCTTCAACAAAAATGAAGAAGCGTCAAGTTCCGTACTACAGAAGAACAATGGGAATAGTTTTCCAAGACTTCAGAATTATTCCGAAAATGAGCGTTTACGATAATGTTGCATTCGCAATGCGTGTTATCGGAACAAAAGAAAAAGAAATCAGAAAAAGAGTGCCATACATTCTTCAGCTTGTAGGACTCAGCCAAAAGGCACGCTCAATGCCAAACGAATTGTCTGGCGGTGAGCAACAGAGAGTTTCGCTTGCAAGAGCACTTGTTAACAATCCCGACCTCATCATTGCGGACGAGCCTACCGGAAATGTAGACCCTGAAATGAGCCACGAGATTGTTGAACTCCTTACAAAAATCAACAACAGCGGCACAACCGTTGTTATGGTTACTCACGAGCACGACCTTGTGCGTACATTCCAGCGCCGTGTTATCGTAATCCAAAAGGGCAAAGTTGTATCCGACACACCTGACCCAACCTTTGCAAAATTCAAGACCAAGGAAACAAAGAAAGAAAACGATATGTTCTACTTTGAGCAAGATGTCAAGAACGAAAACTTGACAGAAGTTTTTGAGGACTTGGAAGAAAGTGATGCGCTCAACACAGACGGCATTACTTCATTGGCAGAAGAAGAAACCGAGGGCACTGTTGACCTCAACGAATTGGCACAGGGAGGTGAGCAATAATGTCCGGAGCAAGTTTTAGATACCTGATAAAAGAGGGCTTTCACAACACTTGGACAAACCGTATGATGTCTGTTGCATCAATATGCGTATTGCTCAGCTGTTTGGTTCTCATTGGTTCAGCTTCAATGATTTTCCTGAACATTGATTCTCTTGTTCAAAAAATCGAAAACGAAAATGTTATTATGGTGTACATTGATGACGAAGCAACAGATGCCGACATTGACGAATTGGGCATTGAACTTCAAAGCCTCAACAATGTGCAAAAAATCGAATTTGTTGCAAAAGAGGACGCTTGGGCAGAACAAATTGCAACAATGGACGAAGCACAGGCAGAATTTTTCACCGAGCAAACAGATGAAATTCCGTTGCCTGACGCATACAAAGTTACGGTTAAAGATTTGGAGCAATTCACCTCCACGGTTAAGCAAATCAAAAAGCTCAACCATATCGACACCGTAAGACAAAACACTGACCTTGCAAAGAAGCTGGCAAAAATTTCAAACGGCATCAGCATTATTTCAATCGTTATAATCGCTGTTCTCTTTGCAATTTCTCTGTTTATTATTTCAAACACAATCAAACTTACTGTATATTCTCGCCGACTTGAAATCAGCATTATGAAATCGGTTGGTGCAACAAACAGCTTTGTTCAGCTTCCGTTTGTTGTTGAGGGTGTCATCCTCGGCATTGTGGCAGGTGTTCTGTCGTTGTTCGCCGTTTGGGGAATATATGAGCTTGCCATCAACCGATTTGGCGATGTGTTCAGCTCAATAGGTTTAGATCCGCTTAAATTCACAGATTACGCTTGGATTATGCTCGGAGTATTTGTTGCTATCGGTATTGTCAGCGGTGTTGGCGGTTCGCTCATTACTATGAGAAAATATCTTACAAAGGAAGGCAGTGAGATAAGTGCGGTTTAACAGCAAAAAAATTATTTCTTTGATATTGTCACTGGCATTTGCTTTCAGCGTTGTAGGCGGAACAACATCCACCTACGCCGCAAGCACTTCTGCCCTTCGTGACAAGCAGAAAAAAATTCAAAGTCAGATTGACGCAGCTCAATCAAAAATCAACAAACTTTCAGGTCAAAAGAAAGACACAGAGGAGTACATATCTGCTCTTGATGTAAAAATTCAAGCACTTAAGGACAAAATCAGCACCCTTAAAGCAGAGGCAAACGCTCTCCAAAGCAACATTGACAAGGTTAAGAAAAACATTTCGGACACAGGAGCACAAATCAACAAAATTCAAGCCGACATTGATGCAAAGCAGGCTGAATTTGACAAGACCTTTGACGAATATTGCCAAAGACTCCGTGCAATGTATGTTTCGGGTCACGCAAGCAACCTTGAAGTGCTCCTCACAAGTTCCGACATCAGCTCAATTCTCACCCGTTCAGAGATGATTAAATCTGTTTCGCAAAAGGACAGCAAAACTCTCAACGACCTTATGGACAAGATGAACGAGATTGAGAAAGACAAGGCAGAGCTTGAACAAAAAAGATCACAGCTCAAAAAAGATAAGGAAAAGCTCCAGTCACAAAAGGACAAGCTCGACAGCAACATTGCAACAGTCAACGCTTCAAAGAAAGAACTCGACAAAGAGGTTAGCGAAGCAAACGCAATGATGCGCAAGCTCAACAGCCAAACTGCCGAATACAAAGAAAGCATTTCGGACAACGAGGAAGAAATGGCTCGAATTGAGGCACAGATTGCAGAAGAAATCCGCAAGGCTCAAGCCGCAAACACAGGATCAACAAGCGGTTCTCACGGAAGCGGTGCATACAGCGGAACTCTTGGTTATCCAACAAGTTCACGCAGAATTTCCGCAGGCTATCCAAATTATTCAAGCGGTCGTTACCACGGCGGCGTTGACTTCCCTGTTCCGTCAGGTTCAGCGGTTCATGCTGCTGCATCCGGCACGGTAATCATTGCCAAAAACCTCAATTACAGCTACGGTCACTATCTTGTTGTTGACCATGGCAACGGACTTTCAACCCTTTATGCACACAACACCACACTTCTTGTAGGTGTCGGCTCACATGTCACAAAGGGTCAAGTTATCGCTCGCAGCGGTTCAACAGGAAACTCAACAGGTCCGCACTGCCACTTTGAAGTGCGTGTGAATGGTACAAGAGTAAATCCATTCAACTATCTATAAGTTTCAGGCTGTCGATAAAGCTCCTGAAACACGCCTATATATTCAACCGATTTATGCCTCCACTTTTTTAAAAGGGGAGGTGGCAACACAAAGTGTTGACGGTGGGGTTTTAAAAATGCTGTAAGTTCAATACTTACAGCATTTTTGGCGTTTTTCGTTTTTTGCTCGGGGGCGGTACCTATGTACAGCTCCCACTCGCAAGAAAACGAAATTCAGAAACTTTCTCAACAGCCTACAATTTCTATCTACATGGACTTTTTACTATGCCGTTTTCGGTTTTTTTAATATAATGTAAAAAAATATAAAAAATAAATAATTTTCCTTTTACTTATAATAATAATTGTGGTAAAATTATTATGTAGAATTTTACGGAGGTGCAGAATGAATAGATATGCTAAAAAAATTGTTTCTGTTTTGATGAGTGCGTGCTTGATATGCACAAGTGCGGCAATCTGCACACCCGTTGGCGCAAACACAACCCAATCGCAGGAACAACGCAAAGAAGAGCTTGAAAAAAAGCTTGAAGAAACAAACAAAAAACTCAAAGAGCTTGGCAAGGAAAAGGATGACGCACAGGAATATCTTGATGTAATCGACACAAAACTTGACACGCTCAAAGAACAGTATTCTATCACTTTAAGCGAAGTGAACGAAACTGAAAACAGGGTGCACAAAACGCAGGAAAACATAAGCACAAACACCCAAACGCTCAAAGAAATTGAAGTGAGCCTAAAAGATATGGAAGCTCAATCTGTAACTCTTGAAGCGGAATACGATGATGTTTGGCAAAAATACTGCCAAAGAGTCAGAGCGATTTATGTCAGCGGTGAAACCGAAAGTGTGCTTACATTTTTGCTTTCTTCCGACGGAATACAAAACTTTTTGACAAGGCTTGAAATGGTGTCTGCCGTTGCAAAAAAAGACAGCAAACTCCTGAAAGAGATGAACACCAAAATAGAGCAAGTCCAAACTTCACGCAAACAGCTTGGCGAAAAGCGAGAAGAACTGAACAAAACTCAAAAGGTGCTCAAGTCGGACACCGAAAGTTTGAAAATTCAACAAGTTTCGCTCAACGAAAAAGAAGCCGAAATGAAGAAGAAAAAATCGGCTATGGAAAAGCAACAGATTGAAGCAAACACAACACTTCAAAAAATCAACGACCAAACAAAAGAATATTCAGAGCTTCACGATATAACCCAAGAGGAAATCGACCAAATCGACAACGAGATTAAAGAAGCTATCAAAAAATACCAAAACAAGCAAACAACCACAAAAAAGAAGAAGAAAAAGAAGCCGACCACAACAAAGCCGGCTGCTACCAAACCAAACGAAACAACAACCGAGCATGTGACAGAACCGACAACCGAAGAAGAAACAACAGAGGACGAAATCTCCTCCGACTTCATCAATATGACCTATCCTTGCCCGGATCACACAAGAATCACCTGCGCGTTCCACGGCTACAGAGGTCACAACGGCTGTGACTTTTCAACAGGCGGAACAACAGGGCACAAAATCGTTGCTGCGGACAGCGGTACGGTCATCATTTCAAGGGACATCACCTGTAACCGCAACACCTGCAAAAAGAGTTACCACGGCAACGGATATTGCAGCTACGGCAGATACATTGTTATTATGCACGACCACCCTAACAGAAACGGCGAAACTGTTTACACTCTCTATGCACACAACAGCGTTCGCTCTGTATCGGCGGGTCAGCATGTAAACAAGGGTCAGCAAATCGCACTCAGCGGTTCAACAGGAAATTCAACAGGACCTCACCTTCACTTTGAGGTCAGACTCGGCGACGGCTCATACAATGACGCCGTAAATCCGGCATATTATTTGCCATAATTCAACAAGACAAGCAAAATAAGGGACATTCATTTTGAAACCAATCATCAAAAAAAGCATCGCAATATTAACATCATTAACTATGCTGTCAACCGCAAGTGTCAGCGTATACGCACAAGAAAGCACAACAGTGGCGCAATCTTCTTCATCAACAGCGCAAAGCACCACAGGTGTTGCAATGACAGACGCACAGGGCAAAGCTGTCACCAACAAAAACGGCGAAACCGTGACAATGTCGCCCGAAGAAGCACTCAATCAGCAAAAAGTTGACCTTGAAGCAAAGCTCAAAGAAAGCGAAGAGAAACTTGCAAAATATCAAAAAGGTCAAATGGCAACCGAGGAATACATCAACTCGCTTGATGAAAAAATCGGATATATGAACCAGGATTTGAGCGTTCTTGACACACAGATTAATTCTGCCCGTGAAAAAATCAGGGGTTTGAAGCAGGAAACAAAGCAGTTGAAAAAGGCAATCAAAAAGGTTCAAAAGCAATACGATGAAACTGCCGAGGAAATCGACGAACTCAACAAATCATTCCAAAAAACCTACTCTGCATATTGCCTGCGAATGAGGGCAATGTACATATCGGGTTCGGACAGCATACTCGTTGCACTGCTCACAAGCAAGGACATCAGCCAATTTTTGTCACGATACGAAATGATAAAGGCTGTGTCAAAATCTGACGCAAAACTTCTCAAGGAAGCAAAAATAAAGACAAAGCAAATCAGCGAAAAGAGCGACAAAATCGCCGAACAAAAGGCAATGCTTGAAAACAGCAAGGCTGTGCTTGACGAAAAGAGCGCCATCATCGAAAACGAGCGTGACGGAATCGAAAGCAAGCAGGCAGAAATCGCACAAAAAAAGATTATTCTTGCCCAGGACAGAGCCGAAAGTGACGCACTCCTTGCGGAATACGCACAAAAAACACAGATGTATTCCGAATACAAATACGAGGACGAGGAACTTTTGAAGCAGGTTGATAACGAAATCAGCAGTGTTTTGAGCGGACTCAAAACTCCTGAAGAAGCAACCACCGCCGTCAAGAGCGACAAAAACGACAAAAAGAACAACACCACAAGCGAGAACAATTCTTCTCCGCTTTACTACAATTCTGCAGGTGTGCTCAACCTGACCTATCCTGCACCGGGACATTACTCTGTTTCCTGTGCATACGGCAGATACAGTTCAGGCAAGGCGCACACAGGCACAGACTATCCTTACCCGGTCGGCTCAAAAGTTGTTGCCGCACAAAAGGGTATTGTAATCAAAACAAGAGAACTCAATTATTCATACGGCAAATATGTTATGATTTATCACGGCACAGACAATTTGGGCAGAAAAATCGTAACCCTCTACGCCCACAATTCACAGCTTCTTGTGAGCACAGGACAAACAGTAAAAAAAGGTCAGCAAATCGCAAGAGGCGGTTCAACAGGCAATTCAACAGGACCTCACTGCCACTTTGAACTTATCATTGACGGAAGCAAGGTCAACTCTGCGCCGTATTTGAGCAAATAATAAAATGAACAAAATAAATTATCAAAAAGAATTAGACAAAATCACAGACAGCCTAAACGGAGATGTTCCAAAACTGTTTTTGCACTCGTGCTGTGCTCCGTGTTCAAGCTACACGCTGGAATATTTGAGCAATTATTTTGATATCACGGTGTACTATTTCAACCCGAACATCTCACCAAAGGCAGAATTTGACAAGAGATACGCGGAGCAAAAACGATTGATTGAGGCTCTGCCGTCAAAGCACCCAATCAAGTTGGTGTGTGGCGAATATGACTACAACGATTTTTCGAAAATAGCAAAAGGCTACGAGAATGTTCCCGAGGGTGGCGAACGCTGTTTCAGGTGCTACCGTATGCGACTTGAAAGCACGGCAAAGCTCGCAAAGGAACAGGGATTTGATTATTTCTGCACAACCCTTTCAATCAGTCCGCTAAAAAACAGCCAAAAAATCAACGAGATCGGCTACGAAGTTGCAGAAAAATACGGCATAAAATGGTTGCCGTCGGACTTCAAGAAAAAAGAGGGTTACAAGCGCTCTATCGAACTCAGCCGAGAATATCAGCTATACAGACAGAATTTCTGTGGCTGTGTTTTTTCAAAGGAGAACAAAGATGAATAAACCGTTGGCAGACAGAATAAGACCAACCGAACTCTGCGATGTTGTGGGGCAAAAGCATCTGCTCTCCCCCGACAAAGCGCTATACAATATGATTCAAAACGGCGACATACCGAACCTGATATTCTACGGACCTTCAGGTGTCGGCAAAACAACGGTCGCTTCAATAATTGCAAACAAAACAAAGCGTGCGTTGAGAAAGCTCAACGGCACATCCGCTTCAACACAAGACATCAAGGACATTGTGGCAGAAATAGGCACTTTTTCCGCACCAAACGGAATTTTGCTTTATCTTGACGAAATACAATACTTCAACAAGCGCCAACAGCAATCGCTCCTTGAATACATAGAAAACGGCAAGATAACACTTATTGCCTCTACCACCGAAAATCCGTATTTTTATGTGTATTCGGCTATACTTTCCCGTTCTACGGTATTTGAATTTAAGGCACTCAATTATACGGATATTATCCCCGCAGTTGAGCGAGGCTTTAAATTTTTGGAAAAAGAAAACGACATCAAAATCACCTATCCCGATGAGGTTGTGAAAAAGATTGCACTCGGCTGCGGAGGTGATGTTCGCAAAGCACTCAACAGCGTTGAAAACTGCTACTTTGCAACGCCGACAATTGACGGAGTAAAAGCCGTAAGCATTGAAACTGCGGAGGAACTGACGCAAAAATCGGCAATGCGATACGACAAAGACGGCGAGGAGCACTACGACATCGTGTCGGCATTTCAAAAAAGTATGCGTGGCTCGGACACAAACGCTGCTTTGCACTATCTTGCAAGACTGCTTGAAGCCGGGGATTTGCCGTCGGCTTGCAGGCGACTTATGGTGTGTGCCTGCGAGGATGTCGGGCTTGCATATCCGCAGATTATTCCGATTGTCAAAGCGGCGGTTGACGCAGCAATGATGGTCGGATTGCCGGAGGCGAGAATTCCGCTTGCAGATGCGGTTGTTCTTGTTGCCGAATCACCAAAATCAAACAGCGCCTACGAAGCGATAAACACAGCAATGGCAGATGTGAAAAAAGGCAATTTCGGTCCTATTCCTCGACAGCTTCAAAACAAGCATTACGACGGCGAGGATGCGGAAATCAAAGGACAGCACTATGTCTATCCTCACGATTGCCCAAATCATTGGACAGAGCAACAATATCTGCCCGACAAATTGAAAAACACAAAATACTACGAATACGGAACAAACAAAAACGAACAGGCTCACAAAGACTATTGGAGCAGAATAAAAGGCGAAAAATGACGAAAAAGGAACGAGCGTTAAACGCAATTGAGGTTCTCAAAAAAGAATATCCCGAAGCGATTTGCTCGCTCAATTCCTCAAATCCATTTGAGCTTTTGGTGGCAGTCAGGTTATCGGCACAGTGCACAGACGCAAGAGTGAACCTCGTCACCCCCGCACTGTTTGAAAAATACAAAACGCTTGACGACTACTGCAACGCCGATGTCAAGGACATTGAAGAGCTCATCCATTCCTGCGGATTCTACAAAAGCAAGGCAACTTCCATAATTGATATGGCAAAAGGCGTGCGTGACCGATTTGGCGGAGTTGTGCCCGACAATATTGACGACCTCATCACCCTCAACGGAGTTGGCAGAAAAACGGCAAACCTCATTGTCGGCGATGTTTACGGCAAGGAGTCAATCGTTGTTGACACTCATATGATAAGAATCGCAAACCGAATCGGACTTGTGAACGAAAAAGACCCGAAAAAAATCGAGTTTGCTCTCAAAAAAATAATACCGAGCGAAGAAGGCTCGGATTTCTGCCACAGGATAGTGCTTTTCGGCAGAGATATATGCTCGGCAAGAAAGCCGAAATGCGAAATCTGCCCTATGGAATATAACTGCAAAAAGGTTGGACTTAAATAATGAACAAGGAAAACATAATATTGATCGGAATGCCAGGTAGCGGAAAAAGTACTTGCGGCGTACTTGCTGCCAAGGCTTTGCTGAAGAATTTTTTTGACACAGACCTGCTGTTTCAGGGTCTTGAAGAAAAGAAACTTCAGGATATAATTGACGAAAACGGCATTGAATACTTTTTGACTGCCGAGGAGCGAACAATTTTGTCGCTCGACATAAACGCAACCGTTGTTGCAACGGGCGGAAGCGTTGTTTACAGCGACAAATCTATGGAGCACCTAAAAAAAAGCGGAAAAATCATTTTTCTCAATTTGAGCTACGACACAATGGTTGACAGAATAAAAAACATCACAACCCGTGGAGTAGTTGTCAAAAAAGGTGATTCGCTCAAAGATATGTACAACGAAAGACTGCCTATGTATCAAAAATGGGCAGATGTGATTATTGACTGCAACAACAAAACAGTTGAGGAAACAGTTGCCGAAATTGTGAAAGCTGCCGAGAAATAAAAAAGTCTTGATTTCATACACTTAAAATGGTATGATAGATAAAATATTCTAATATTATAATTTAATGGGAGGTTGTTATGAAAGAATACGGTGAAAAATTCGTAAAGGAAGGACTTACATTTGATGATGTTTTGCTTATTCCTGCAAAATCCGATGTAACTCCTGACGGTGTGTCGCTCAAGACAAAACTCACAAAAAACATCAGTCTTAACATTCCGCTTATGACTGCGGCTATGGATACTGTAACCGAATCAAGAATGGCTATTGCTATTGCTCGTGAAGGCGGTATCGGTGTTATTCACAAAAATATGACAATCGAGGAGCAGGCTACCGAGGTTGATAAGGTTAAGAGAAGCGAAAACGGCGTTATTCTCAATCCGTTTTATCTTTCCCCTCATCACAGCGTAAAAGACGCAGATATGTTGATGGGTAAATACAAAATCAGCGGTGTGCCAATCTGCGAGGACGACGGCACTCTTGTTGGTATCCTCACAAACCGTGACCTTCGATTCATTCAGGATTACAGCGTAAAAATCTCTACCGTAATGACTCCAAAGGAGGAACTCATCACAGCAGTTGCAGGCACAACTCTTGAAGAAGCAAAGAACATCCTTATGAAGTCAAAGGTTGAAAAACTTCCTCTTATTGACGAAAACGGCAAGCTCACAGGTCTTGTTACAATCAAGGACATTGAAAAAGCCGTTAAATATCCAAACACAGCTCGTGACAGCAAGGACAGACTTCTTTGCGCAGCCGCTCTCGGTGTAACAGACGATGTGCTCATCCGTGCACAGGCTCTTTATGAAGCAGGCGTTGACGCATTTGTTCTTGACTCTGCTCACGGCCATTCAGAAAACATCATCAGAAATGTTACAAAAGTTAAGGAAGCATTTCCTGATGTTTCTCTCATCGCAGGTAATGTTGCAACAGCAGAAGCTACCGAAGCACTCATCAAAGCAGGCGCAGACGCTGTTAAAATCGGTATCGGTCCTGGTTCTATCTGCACAACCCGTATCGTTGCAGGTATCGGTGTTCCGCAGATTACAGCTATCTACGATTCGGCTGCTATGGCTGACAAGTACGGCGTGCCTGTAATCGCAGACGGCGGTATCAAGTATTCGGGCGAAATTGTTAAGGCTCTTGCCGCAGGCGGCAGCGTTGTTATGGTCGGCTCACTCGTTGCAGGCTGTGACGAAGCACCGGGCGAAACAGAAATCTATCAAGGTCGTCAGTTCAAGGTATATCGTGGTATGGGCTCACTCGGCGCTATGAACCACGGTTCTGCTGACAGATACTTCCAGAAAGGCTCAAAGAAGTTTGTTCCGGAAGGTGTTGAAGGTCGTGTTCCTTACAAGGGAGCTGTATCAGACACAATCTATCAGATGATGGGTGGCTTGCGTTCAGGTATGGGCTATGTCGGTTGCCACACAATTGAGGAGCTTCGCCAAAACGCACAGTTCATCAGAATCACAGGCGCAGGTCTTGTTGAATCACATCCACACGATGTTTACATCACCAAGGAAGCACCTAACTATTCAGGAAATAAATAAGATTTATTCATTCGCACAAACAACCGCCTGCATACCTTGCCGGCGGTTGAGCACCCTTGTTTCTCTGATGTCAAGATTTAGATGCA